>JAEEGL011400237.1_pt1 | contig 36358 bp, 17 predicted proteins | sample 9134231 | NCBI WGS metagenome assembly JAEEGL01 (sample SAMN16246548, study PRJNA631951) | gut metagenome | biome: gut microbiome; feature: rumen; material: fiber-attached | host: Bos | place: Iran: Karaj | collected 2018-10 | reverse complement strand
TCTGTCATATATGAACTATTTTGTATTCCTATTAAAAATTCAAAATTATCAAAATAATTTAATCTTTGAGGATGATTTAATGCTTCCATTGATAAATTTACAGAAGGTGAATTTTTATTGAAAAGTTCTTGAGAAAAAAAGATTAATGTTATTATTGTTATTATTACTATTAATAATGTTAATAATCCTCCAAATAAAGTTTGATAAAACAATTGATTTTTAATACTTAATGATGGAGTGTAACCAAAAATATCAATATCAATAAAAATTGTTTGCATTTTTTTAATGTATTTTATAATTATGTTATTTTTCAATGAAAATAAATAATTGATATAAAAAAGAAAGTACTGTTTTTAAAAAGAATTAATGGTGTGTTAATGTTTATAATATTAAGTATATTTTTAAAAAAACTGCATATCAAAAAATTAAATCCAAATGGTTTTTCTATCATCAAATTTTGATAAAACAAAAAACTATAAAAAATGGATAAGGTCAAGTCAATTGAATAAACATATTCAAAATGTAAAAAATAAAAATATATACTTTTTTTGAAACAGCCAAAACCTCAACTCTTGTAATCATTGGAATGTAGATTGGGGATTTCAAGATTCAGAGCCTCCAAAACCAAAAGTTAAAAATAAATCAAATAAATTTATAATTTCTTAGTAAAAACAAATAGATAAAATTACCCAAAGAAAAATAGAAACATTGTTAAATAAAATGAATGTAAAGAAACTACAACAAACCTAATGTAACATATTTTCATAATAAATTAAAGAAATGATAGAAATATTATTAAATTAGTTGAATTAAGAAAATCTATATATAATCAAAAAGATAATATAAATTTTAATTAAAATAATAATTCATTGAATATATTAAAAAGTATTTTTGCTGGAGGTGTTTATAATTTTTCCATTTTTTAAATAAATGAATGGAAATAAAGGAAAAGAGGAGGAAATGGAAATAAAAAAGAAAATAATTTGTTGCTAGTTTAATATATGAAAAATTTTTAAATATTATTTATATTTTTATTTATATAACTAATTAAATATTTTAGTATTCTTTTATTTGAAAAATATTTATTTTTAAAATTCATATAATTATTTATTTTTTTCTTAATCCATTTTTTTATAAATAACATTAATTTTATTAATTATTTAGTTAAAAACCTTATTTTAATCAAAATTTGATTATTTGTATTTATCATTTTTTATGATTTAATTTATCTTTCATTTGATTTATTTTATTATTTTGTTCTTCTATAATTTTCTTCTGATTTTCAATTAATTCACTTGCTGTATTTAATTGTATTTTCATACAATCAATTTCAGAATGATTAAAAAGTAACTTCTCTCTTGTAAATTTTTGAGAACAATAAGGGCAAAAAATTATTTCATTTTTACACACTTGTGTATGTTCTTTATATAAATACTTTTTAATGTTATTTTTTCCACAATATTTACAAATCAGTTTTTTAGCGCCACAAAATTTACTATGTTCTCTGCAATAATTTATATTTCCTTCAAAATCACAAAAAGAACATTTATATTTATATCTATATGGACAATTATTAATATGATCATCATATTGTTCCCTTTCACAAATATATGAACAACCGAAATTTGAATAATAACATTTAACTTTAATTAAATTAAATATTCTTAAATATTTTTCTTTTAAAGTTATTATTTCACATTTTCTACATTTAAAAGGACATTTTTCACTTTTTTCTCTACAACTCATACATAAAATTTCTTGTTTATTTGAACATATTACTATATTTAAAGGAATATTTTTGCATATTTTACAAATGAATTCTTGTGCTATTTTCCTATGGGATGGTATCACTAATTTTAATGGAATATTTTTCTCTGTTTCATACATTTTTCCCTTTATATATATTGTTTTAAATTCTGTAGTGTTTTCATAATTTATTGATATAAACATATCATCTAAAAAATCAAGATTATGATTTATTTCTTTATTGTTTTTTTGCATGATTTATTTTTTAATAATTAATAAAATTTAATTAAAATTAAGAACTATTATATACATAAAAAATATTTAATTTAACATTCATTCTATATAAATTTTAATCATCTTAAAATAACTCACATAAATTAATATTATTTTGTCATTTATTTATTGTATTGGTATTAATTTTTATTTAATTGAAATCAACTTTTAGGACAAATATTATCTTTATTTTCTCCATTCTATAAAAAATAGTTTTTTATTAATTTAAATATATCATAATTCTTCATATTTCCATGAACAGAAAAAGTAATTATTATTTATAGAATTCTGATTTATGTCAAATAATTCTATTTAATTTAAAATTTTGTTGTGGGGATTTCTGTTTAAACTTATTACTTAAATGATAGTTCCTTTCCAGAATAAAAATATTTTTTTACAAATAATTTATTTTTTTTATTTTGTTTTTACTGTTTAAAAATGATTTCTTTATTTTTCTCATTTTTTTCTTTTAATTTTTTGAATAAATCAAATTATGAACACTTTATTTTGGTTATTCAGGCAATACTTTAATACATTATTATTATCATATTTACATATCTATTATTATTATTAGTTGTGTTCATATAATATTTGAAGTTATATTAAATATACCATCTTCTTTTCTTAAAAATTATTATTTTAAAAAGTAATTTATATTATTTTTTGTTTAATTTAATAAAATAAAACTCATTAGAAAATAAAATGGCATTTGTAATTCGTTCAAAACGTTTTAAACAAAATGAAGAAGATGAATTCTTAGGCCCAGGAACTTATGATTTAATAAAAGAACCCTCCCCAAAAATAATAAATACCGATATAGAAGTTCCCTTTTTTTCAAATTCTCCAAGGAATCCTCAATATATTAATAAAGATAATTTATTATCTCCTGCACCAGGTTATTATGAAAAAGATAATAAAGATTTTTTTTTTCAGGAAAATATAAAATTAAAAAGAGAGCATTCAGCAGATTTAAAAAAATTTTTAGCTTATCATTCTTTTAATTTAAATAGTTTAAATAAATATAATTATTCAGGAAATAATCCTGGGCCAGGGTCATATAATATACCAAATTCATTTGGAATAATACCAAAATATCTTTTAAATAGAAAAGGAAGTATGAATAATATTAATAGAATAAATTCTGCTTTTGTTGATAGGAGAGTTGTTTCAATTCCAAATAAAGATTTAGAATATGGTTATGAAATTGATAATAATGGGGAAATTATTCATTCTAAAAATCCTTTTAATTTATCTCCTAAAAATAATAAAAAAATTCATAGTAAATCTGGTAAATATAGAGGAAATTTAATTACTTCTGCTAAAAAAAATTATTCTAAAAGAATTGAAGCATATTCTGATAATGAAGATTATAATAATTCTTCTATTGAAAATTCTATTTTAAAGAATAAAAATAGTAACAGTCAAAGTAAAATATTTAATCCAAAAAGTCATCTTTATAAAGCAGAAAAAAAAAGAAATAAAATAAATGAAGATGATTTATTAAATAGTGATTTATCATTACCTGAAAAAATAGATATTATTTTAAATTCACCTGATTTCCAAAATTCTCCTGGTCCAGGATATTATTTATCAATTGATTATGAACCTGAAAATAATAATTATATGAAAAGAAAAAATGTTCAAAGTTTTGGAAATTTAGCAGAAAGATTTCCAAAAAAGAAAAAATCAGAAAAAGATATTCATTATTCATTTAATGAAAATAATATAGATGATAATCAAAATTTGAAAGAAAATAAAGAAAAATTATTTGATAGGAAAAAAATAGATAAATTAGGTATTGCAAGAGATAAAAAACACGAAAAGGAATTTATTAAAAGAAAAAAAGAAAATTTTTATGATTATGTTGGACCAGGAAGATATGATGTTAATAATAATAATTATTTACAAAAAAGTTGGAATAAAAACTATGCTCAATTTGGTTCTTTTGCTAAAAGATTTGATTATAAAATAAAAGATGAAATTCCAGGTCCAGGAAATTATGAAATCAGAAACCCAACTCAAGTTGAAAAGAAAAATTTATACTTTAAAAAGCCACAAAATATTTTTCACAGTAATAGTGAATCAAATGAATTTTCACCTATTGAACCAATTTTTAAAAATAAGAAAAAAAAAGAAAGAAAAGATATATTAATAAATTCAGTAGAATATATGTTTAAAAATAATAAAAACAAATATAAAATAAGACCGTTTAATCCATTAAATTTAGAAAGAGAAAGAATTATAAAAGAAAAATATTTAGAAAGAAAAAATAAAGAAAAAGAAAAACAATCTTATATTGGACCTGGTGCTTATAAAATTGAATATAGTGATTTTGAAAGAAATAAAGGCTTAAAATTTTCAAAAGTTCCAAGATTAGAATCTCCAAACATTAATGATAATAATGTTGGACCTGGAGATTATTATAATGATCATTATGAGGATTGGGTTAAACCAACTTATAATGTATTATTTGTTTAGGTTTTTTTTTTAAATTGTATTTTTTATTACTTGAAAATTTAAAATAATATGTATTTGTTTTTAATATGTTTATTCATTTAATTTTTACTGAAAATTAATTTCTTTGTCTAAAACCTTTTGTAAAAAGAAGAAATACATTTATTTTTCCCATATAAAAATTTCTTAATTTTAACTTAATATATATCTTCTATAACATTCAGTGAATAAAAAGAATTTGATTCATTGAATCTTCCATTTTTTAAAAATAATATTAAAAAATTTTTTATATGTTACATTTATTCTGTAGTGTTTTTTCGTATTTGTTTTTAGAGAGTTTATTGTTTTATCATATGATAAATCTAATGTAGAGATAAATCTTATGAATATTTTAAAATATATATCTTTTTTAAAAATTAAATTATTTGAAAAATTAAAAATGTTGGATAAAAATGATGTTTTATTTGCAGTAGCAATGAAAGATGAGACTGGTGATTTTTTTAAAGATTTAGATTTAATTCATGTGGGAGTAGGAAAAGTAAATGCAGCATATCATTTAACAAAAGAGATTACAGAAAGGAAATTAAAAAACAAACCTCCAAAGTATATTGTAAATTTCGGAAGTGTAGGAAGTAAAAAATTTCACAAAGGTCAATTAGTAGCTTGTAATCAATTTATTCAAAGAGATATGGATTGTACAATTTTTAATTATAAACTTGGTGAAACACCAGCAGAAAAAGAAATACCAATGATAATTGAATTTCCTAAAGTTATTAATGATTTAGAATATGGAGTTTGTGGTAGTGGAGATAATTTTGCTACTAGTCAATCACCTATTAAAGAAGTTGAAGTTTCTGATATGGAAGCTTATGCTATGGCTAAGGTTTGTTATTTTGAAAAAATACCTTTTATTTGTATTAAATATATTACTGATGGTTTAGATGAGAAAGGAGCAAGTGATTGGGATAAAGAAATTGTTGATGCTCCTCATTCTTTTAAGGAATATGTTTATGAACATTTACTTAAGAAATAAGTTTTTGATTTTTAAATAAAATTATTAAGAATTTTTTGGAAGATTGATGTTATTTTTTTTTGTAATATTAAATCTTAATTTTTGAATCTTTTTACAATGAGAAATCTTCCTGAAGATAAGTTATTTCTATTATTATATATCAATTTGATTAATAAATGATTGAATCTACAATTAAAATACCAAATTTTGATTGAAAATCCGAAATTCATAATTTTTAAATAATTTATGAGATTCGAAAAACAATTATTTAAAATAAAAATACATTTTTTTTCTCGCTTTTTACTTTAATAAAAAGATAATTGAAAAAAACAATATTTAATATAAATGACCTAAAATAAAAAATGTGTTGAAATTTAAAAAGTAAACTTTACAAAAAAAGAAAACATAGTATCATAATGAAAAATGAATCAAGCACTATTACAATTTACAAAGACAGAAAAAGTACAAATGAATAATGAAAAGTATTTATTTGGTTAACATCAAATCAAATTCCTTATTGTATGTTCAATTAATCTATTCTAACTCTGAATATAATATAATTTTTGGAATATTGATATAAATTTCTTTCAATAAATAATTAATTGTATTTTACAAAATAAACATTAAATCCTGAATAATTTACAATAGGTGCTTTAGAAGTTAATAAAGAAAGTAATGAAAAGGTAAACTTTTATTGAAGAGTGATATTTTATTTAAATCCTTTGTAAGAATTGTTTTATTAAAATATCAAAATTATATTTTATTTAAAAGTTTAACAAAGAAATATAAATCTATATTTTTTCCTTATTTTCTAAATATATTATTATTTAATTAGTTTAAAAGATATAACAATAAAAAAGATTAATCTTCTTTTATAAATCTAATCCTTCTTCATTATTATTAGAATTAAAACTTAAAGAAAGTCATTTTCTGGAAAAATATTTGTTTAAAAGCATTTTTTCATATGATTTTTATTATTGAAATAAAATACCACACATGGAAAATTTAATGTTGGAAATATTTGTTTCGAAGACTTAAACACACAAATTTATACCAACTAATATTATTATTGAACATTTAATATTGAAAATATCTATTATGACAATAAAATATTTGAAAATAAAATATTTCAATATTGTTTTGAATGGATCTAACCTTTGTATAAACTCTATTTATAAAAAAATTTTGGAAGAGTAGTTCATATTTGGGAACACTATTGATAATCTTTATGTTTCATGCATTTCATTTTTTCCTATTAATTATATGTTTTTTTTCGTGTAAAATAGTATTAAAAAAATATTGTACAAATGATTAATAAAAAATTTTAAATATTTAAAAATAATTTATTATAGTATATAAATAATAATTGCTGTTTCTTTTTCTCTGATTATTTTAATAGCATGTTACAAATCAAAACTTTTTTTTTTATTAAAAAAATAATTGTTCAAATAAAAAAAGTAAAATCAAAAATATAATAAAAAAATAAAAACAATAATCAATTTTATCAATTGTATAAGGTTGACTTTTTTAAATCATATAAAAGTTTGATTTTAGAATTGATTTTTTTTATAAAATTTTTATTCTTTTAAAAATTTAAAAATAATTTAATTTAATAATATTTAATAAAGGACTTATATTATTGTCCATCAAAAAATTATAAAAAAAAATAAAATATGAATTTAACTGCTCCTTCTTCGATCGTGACTTTATTAGACAGAAACCCAAATTATTTTAGATGTTCAATTTGTAAAAAGTTAAATTTTCTTTCTTTAGAAAAATCAAAGGAAAAAAACGAATATTCAGTATTAGAAATATGTCAAAATCATCATAAAAACGAATTTTCTCTTCAAAATTATATTTCTGAAAAACAAACAGATCCAAAATATAATTTTATATGTAGTGATTGTAATAACCAAGTTTTTCCTGTAAAAATTTCTTTTTGTAAAGAATGTAAAAAATATATTTGTTATGATTGTAAGCCAAATCATTTAATTTGTCATGAAAAGCATAAATTATATTCTTTAAATAAATTTGATATATTATGTATGAAACATTTTAATCCTGGAATTTGTTTTGATATAGAATCTTCTAAATATTGTTGTACTGAATGTAGTGAAATTAAAGAAAAAAATAAAATTATAACTCCTGTTGATTACTCATTTAATGATAATGAATTAGATAAAATTTCAAAAAAATTAGATGATGCAAAAAAATATTTAAAAGATTTAGAAAATATAAAAATTAGTCTTGTAGAATCTTTAGAAACTATTCAACAAACTTTAAAAGAAAGATTTGATATTTTTTATAATAACAATCAGCAAATGATAAATTTATGTTCTTCATTAATTTCAAATTATAAAGAAAGTAAAAAATATAATATTTATGAAGACTTCTATAATATAAAAAATATTTGTAACTTTCAAAATTTAAAAAATTTTCATAAAGAATATCCTTTACAAGATACATTTACAAATATAAACAATTATTTAAATTTTATAGAAAACAAAGATAACACAGTTCTTTTAATATCAACAGGAGTAATATATTTTCCTGAAAAGTCAGAAATAAAAAATGAGCATAAATTATCGAAAAAAATAGAAAAAGAATATTTAATATCTCATCCACAACCAAAGAAAAATATAAAAAAAATAATAAGTAACTTTCCAAATAAAAAAAAAGATATAATTGACATGATGTCAATAAAAAGTCAAAACATATATAAAAAATATAAAAACTATGTTGAATCACTTCCTCCTTTAAAAACAAGAATAAAAGTTCAATTTTATGATATTATTAAAACTAAATCAGGATATTATTATGGTGAATGGTCAAAAACGGATTTAACACATGGAAGAGGACTTCATATAAATGATGATGGATCATTTTTTGTTGGTTATTTTGAAAATGGAGCACCACAAGGTTATGGAAAATATAAAGGAAATGATAGAGAGACTATAGCAATTTGGAAAAATAATAAAAGAGTTTTTGCAAAAGAAAAGTTTTCAGATGGAATTATTTATAAAGGTTATTATGATAATAATCTATTTAATCAGGTAGGAATTTTATATGATATTGAAGGAAATTGTTATAAAGGAGAATTTAATAATGGAGTAAAATGCGGTTTTGGAATTGGAAGTATTTTAAATAATAATTTGAAAATTATTCAAGATAGTTTATGTAAAGAACAGTATATTGGGGAATATAAAAAAGGAAATAAAGATGGTTTTGGTTTTATAAAATTTGATAATGGAAATATTATTGCTGTAAATTTTGAAAAAAATAAATTTAATGGTTATGGTATTATGCTATGTAGTGATGATAAAGTTTATTGGAAAAATTATAAAAAAAATATAGAAATTGAAAGTATTGAATTAAATGAATCTGAATTTGAAGAAATTAGTAAAATTAAAATTATTTTAAGAAATATTTTTGAAACACAATTATTAAGTAATTAATTTCATATTAATATTTTTTCTCATAAATTTTCATTTAAATATAGTTTTAATTATATTTTAATTAAATGGAAAATTTAAATCAATTATAAAAATCATATATGAATTTAGAAAAAATTATCTAATTCTTCAGATTTTTATTTTATAACTTTAAATTTAATTGATATAATTATATCCACTCAAAATTTAAAAGAATAAGAGTCTTAGAGTAATAAAGTTATTTGTTATTTTTCAATTTTTCTAAACTTCTTTTATTTGATTCAAGTTTTAATATTTTTTCATATTCATATTAATTGATATGTATCCCCAATCCCCCCTACATTAAATAAAAAAAAATAAATAATTTTTTAATTTAAATCTATGAATTTGAAATTTCAAAATTCATAGATTAAAAATTAAAAAATTATTTATTTTTTTTTTATTTAATGTAGGGGGGATTGGGGATAAAACGATATTTATTTTCTTTGTTTTTTGTGTTTTATTTTTTTTTATTACATTTAAAAATCATTCAAGCGTTTATGTTATTCAAAATTATTCAAATGTTTTTAGATTAACCCAATTTTTTGATTAAAATCTAATTACAATAATGATAAAAATTTTTTTATTAGATATTTTTCTTTATAAGAGTGTTTTCAATGATATCATTCAAATATTTGAAATTATGTGTTTTTTAGTATATTTTTTTTATGTTGTGAGTAAATTCAGTGATTGAAATTTGGTTAAAAAATGCATTCCACATACTCTATTTATTTACTATTTTTTATTTTTTTATTAAATGAAGTTTTTAATTAGTTTTTAGGCTAAAAGAAAATTATTCATAATTTTCTATTGGCTAAAAAATTTGATTTTTAATACATGAATCTTTTATTCTTATACTTTTATTTTAATCAAATTTCTACAAAGAATTTTCCCTTATATTCTTCTTTTGTTTTATATTATATTATATTTTATATTTTTCACCCCACACCTCTAATATTATAATTTTATTATTTTGAATTTGAGTTATTTGAAATTTTAGTATCATTTTTTTATTTTATTTTCTTTTTCTTCATATTTATTTCATCATAATTAGGATTTTTAATTGAAAATTTTTACTTTAATATTTTATTGAAATTTAGTTAGTGTCATAGAATGATTAATTGAAAAATCTATATTCTTATTCTTCATCTATTAAATTTTTTTTTTATTTGTTTTTTTATTTTTTCAATCATTCATTTTTATCTAAATAAATTAAATCATAAAATTTTATATCATTTCTTAATTAAAATTATAATAAGCAATAAAAAATATAATACAATTATAATCTAAATAATTATTGAAACAAAAAATACAATAATATTTTTATCAAAAAATAAAACATTTAAAACCTAAAAAATATAAAAACAATTTAATTAACTCAATTACGTAATTCCTCATTTTTAAAACGTCAAAACTACAAATCTTCAATTGTTTAATAAAATATCAATTAGAGATTTTTCTTTTTCATCTTTTGATAATTAAAACTGTTTTAAATCATTAAATTTTTTATTTCAGTTTTTCTTTTTAAAAGCAAAGATTCTGATTTCCAATTGAATTTCAATTCTTTGGAATTTTTTATAAATTTTATTTAAAATAATTGATTTTTGGAATTTATTTTTATGAAATAATCATCTAATCCAATGATTTTTTTTGTTTAAAAAAATATTTTTTGATCATTTCAATTTATTGTCTTTAATTTATTAATATTCTTATATTATTCAATATACTTATATATAGAAATTTTCTTTTATTTATTATTATTTTTGAGACAAAAATAAAAAATTAAAACCTTAGAAAATTTCATGAAATATATTTTCAAAGAATTTTTTATTGAGGAAAATTATTGTTTCAAGATAAAGCTTATTGATGGCAAAAAAACAGAGTAATTTTAATTGAAATTTGAATGAATAAATTTGAACTCAATTTCAAAATAATTGTTATCTCTTATTATTCTCAAATTTCAGAATTTATTTTTTTATTCATATTGTATTTATATTTAGTTTTAAAATATAAAATAATTTTAAAAATTAATTAAAAAATTAAAAAATGGAAAATAATTTAAAATAAAATAAAATATAAAAATAGTTTATAATATAAAAAGATTTCAAATCAAAAATAGTTTTAAAATAAAAAAAAATATAAAAATAGTTAATAATAAAAAGATTTCAAATCAATAATAGTTGTAAAAAAATAATATAAAAATAGTTTATAATAAAATGTTTTCTAATCAAAAATAGTTTTAAAAAAAATAATATAATAATAGTTTATAATAAAATGTTTTCTAATCAAAAATAGTTTTTAAAAAAAAAATATAAAAATAGTTTATAATAAAAAAAATATTTCTTGTTATTAATCTTAACTATTTTTATATATTGATTTATGAATAATAATTCAATTATAATGTAAATTGTCTATTTTTTTTAATTCTAAAAATTTTTCATCAAATTAAAGAAACTTAATTGTTAAATAAAGGAATTTGTTTCAAATAAATTTGATAATTAAAATATATTTTAACTTAGATTTAATTGTAGATTTTTTAATATTAAATAGATTATAAGAATTTATTGTATTGATTACCGTTGATTTAATCAATATTGGATTTAATTTAATATTTTTTTTATCATTTATAATAATTATATATTCAATAATATAAATAATTATATCCAAAAAAATTTAACATTATAATTGTGTTTTTGTTTTAGAGGAAAATTTATGACAATAAAAAAATAAAAGTCGGTTCATTAAATTTAATTTTATTTTTAATTTTAATGAAGAAAGAATTTGCTATTTATCCTTTTATACATTTTTTCATATTAAATAAATGTTGGTTAAAAAGAATGATTTATGTATTTTTATTAATATTATTTTTAGATGATATTGAATTGAATTGGTGTTTTTTAATTGAATATAATTTAATTATTTATTATTTTGAAGAATAAATTGCTTATTTATTGAAACAAAAATTTTTTCTAATTTATATAAAAGTTAAGCAAAAAATAATATTTAAAAATCATTAAATTGAAAAAAAATAAAAAAAGCTTCTGATATATTATGACAATTTATAAAATAAAGAATAATTTTAAAATTATTAAAAAATGAATTTATATTTTTTTCTTTTTTTCCGATGAATTAAAGGTTTCTGAAATTCAATAAATAATTTAATTTCAAGAAATTGATTTATTGAATAAATTTTGTTAATTCTTTGTTTATTTTTATTTAAACTTTCATTTTCAAGAATTTCAAAAATATTAGGTCTATCACTTATATTTTTAGATATTAATTTTCTTGTTAATTCTCCTATTCCTTTATCAATAAATTGATTTCCAATTTTCTTTTCTTCATTTTCACTATCTCTATCACTCTTAATTTCTTTAATTTTTTTATTTCTATCAAATTTCTGAACTTCAAAATTATTATTACCACTATTATCTCCCAAATCTTTTGTTTCTTCTTCATCAAATTCATGTTGTCTAATATTTTTATCAGCTTTATCTAAACATTCACATAAAAAATTTAAATCAAAATTTTTTTTATAATTTCTGTTGACTACATTTTTTCTAAAAATAACATAATAAATAATCAATCCAATAGAATAATAATCAATTTTAAAACAATCTTCATATTTTTCAATAATTTTATTACCATAATATTCTGGTCCTTCATAACACCAAGTTGAATATCCTAATTTAAAATTAGGTTTACCTTTGACAATAATTCCAAAATCACATAATTTAACTATAAAAGACTGAGAAATTAATAAATTTTCTGCTTTGATATCTCTATGAACATAATTGTGCTCATATAAAATTTTTAACCCTTCAACAATTTGATTTATGAAATAAATTAAAATGTTTTTATTCATTATAAATAACCAAGGAAAATTTTTGTTGTTAATGTAAACTCTGATTAGATTTCTTTCTAATAAATATTGGAAAAAAAATTTCATGTCCATATATAAGGTTTTCTCCATAACTATTGAAAAAAGAGTTTGGTTTGATGATAATTTATCTTGATAAATTGCATATGTTTTAATAATATTTTTCCCATTTAATGATTTACTTATTACACATTCGTTTTTTATTTTTTCATATTTTTTTTTCTCAGAAGCTAATTGAATTTTGATTGCATAATCTCTTTTATTATTTTCTGCAATATAAACATCGGCGAAACCTCCTTCTCCTAATTTATCTTTATAAATAAATCCTTTTTTTTTTAAAATCTCTTTTATTTCTTTTAATTTGTCTTTCATTTTGATTATTTAATAATAAAAAAAGGTTAGACGGAATTTTGGAGAAAGTAAAAAAAAAAAACGAAACTTCTATATAATCATGATATCATTGAAAAAAATAAAGAAAAGAAGGAATAGATGATTGAAATGATTTAAAAATAACTTTTTAATTTCCGAATTCTTTGAAATAAACTAAGCTATTTAATTATATTCATTTTTATAGATAAAAAAAGAAAAAATTAATTAAGTATGTTTATTTAAAATTAATTCACTCATTTTTTTGAAAAAACTAATATAAACAAAAAGATTATTTAAATTAATTGTGAATTAAAAAAAAAATGGTAATTTAATAGAGATTTTCAAAATAATATTAATATAGGTCAAAATATTTTCAAAAGAATATTAAGAATAAGAATATCATATCACTGTCTTTCCAAAATTATAAAAGAGAATAACTTAATAATATTCAAAAAAATTCAAATACTTCTAGAGATATTCTAAAATATTTCGTTGATATAACAAAAAACATGAATTTTATAATTTAAATTAACTAAAAGAAAAAGAAATGAAATTATAATTAGAAATCTTAATGAAATTAGATTTTTCCAAAGGATGAAAGGAAAAGAAAAAAGTTTACATAAGGAATATTAAAATATCGGTTCTAAAGGAATTAGATTTTTTAATGAATAGTTCAATAAAATAAAAATATGAATATTACTTAAAAAAATGAATATTCAATCTAAAATTTATACAATAATATTATATTCATTAATTTTAATGAATTAAAATATGCAAAAACCAATTAAAATTCAATAAAAAAATGAAGAATGAAATTATTTTGAATTCAGAATTATTGAAATCCTTAAGAAATTAAAAACCAAAACTCTATAATAATTAAATTAAAAAATATCATTGTTACTATTTAAAATAAAATTAATTTCAAATTAATTTATATTTTTATTCTTTATTGAATAATATTTTTTTTTATATTTTAAATTTAAGGAATTGGAGTATTCAAATAAAAAATCATTAGAATTACCTATTATTAAAGAACATATTGAAGAGGAAAATAAAAGTAAAAAAGTAAATGAGACATTAAAATCTTATCATGTTTCTGAATATGATAATTTATGTGGAGATTATGCAAAAATTGAGAAGATTATTCCAATAAGATATAATTATCCTTTTTTAATCCTTTATATTTTATTAAATATTTTAACATTAGGAATTTTTAGTTTTTTTTTAGTATGGTTTCCTTCACTTAAACTATTATTTATTTATAAAAGATGTATTTTATCAGAAGGAAAATTTATTGCAATCTATGGAAAAAACGATGAATTTACAATAAAAAAATTAAGAAAAACAAATTTAAATCAAACAGAAAATAAATTTCTTCAAACAGATTATGACACAAACATCCCATTTAACGCTAAGGAAATATATCATTTTAACTATAAATTTTTTAGATATATATATATATCATCAATAGATTCGTTTCAAAGTTTAAAATATAAATTACATACTTCATATAAAAAAATTCATAAAACATGTACTGAAGGATTATATGATTCAGATGTAGAAATACAAAGAAAAATTTTTGGTGAATGTAATATTAAACTTCAAATTCGTTCATATTTCAAATTTTTATATTTTGAATTAGGAGATCCATTTTACCTCTTTGATCTATTTTCAATAATTTTATGGTATGTGGATCAATATGAAATATATGCAACTATAATAACATTAACCACAATATTCTCAATTATTGCAAATTCATATGAAGCAAGAAAAAATCAATTAAAATTACAAAAATTAGCAAAATATACTTGTTCTGTTAATGTTATTAGAAAAAATGAAGAGGGTAAAAAATATAAAAAAAATATATCAAGTAAAGATTTAGTTCCTGGAGATTTATTTGAAGTTCCTGAAGAAAATCAATTAATGCCTTGTGATGCAATTTTATTATCAGGTACTGTTTTTATTAATGAAGCCATGTTAACTGGTGAAAATACCCCAATTAAAAAAAATTCAATTCCAAATAAAAAAGATATATTTATTGAAGAAAAAGAAGAAAAAAATTTTTTATTTTCAGGTACTCAAATAATTCAAAAAATCCCCAAAAAAAAAAATGATAAAGTTTATGCTATAGTTGATTCAACTGGGTTTAACACTTGGAAAGGTAATTTAATAAGAGCAACATTTTATTCTGAAAATGAAGAATTTGAATTTATAAGTGATTCCCAGAAATATATATTGTTTATGATATTAGTAACAATAATTGGTTTATGTATAATAATTCCATATTTAATAAAATTAGGAGAAACAAATTATATAATTATAATTAAGTGTTTAGATTTAATTACAACGACAATTCCTCCTTCATTACCAACTTGCTTAGGAATTGGAAATACCTTAATTATTAGTAGATTGAGAAAACAAAGAATTATTTGTAGGAATAAATATAAAGTTGATATTGCTGGGAAAATTAACACAATTTGCTTAGATAAAACTGGGACTTTAACTGAAGAAAATTTAGAAATTTATGGTTTCAGACCTATTTATATTGATAAAGAAGGCAATTTTTGTTTTTGTGATTTAAACAAAACTGCCGATAAATTTTCAAAAAATGCTTATGAATATTATAAAGAAAAAAATCAAAAAAAAAAAACCACAAAAAACAAAGATATGAATCAATTTTATATTGAATGTATTGCCACATGTCATAATGTGACTAAATATAAAGGGAAAGTAATAGGTAATGAGTTAGATATAAAACTATTAGAGAGTATAAATTGGAAAATAGTAGACAACGACTATGGAAATTTTGATTTATTAAACACTTATTTAAGACCAAAAGAAGAATTAAATTTAGATGAAAAATTAAAAAATATTAAAGATAATGATGAAGAAGAAAAAATAATTTCATCTCATTATGAATTAGGTGTAATAAGAAGTTTTAGTTTTTCATCAAGATTACAAAGAATGTCAGTTATAGTGAAAGATCCAAATGAAGATTATTATAAAATTTATTGTAAATGTTCAGCAAATAAAATAAGAGATTTATGTTTACAAGAATCAATACCCGAAAATTTAAATGAAATATTAAAAAAATATTCCACTAAAGGATTGCGAATTTATGCTTTAGGAATGAAATTATTAAAAATGTCATTTCTTCAAAGTCAACAAGTAAATAGAGAAAAGATAGAATGTAATTTTATATTTTTAGGTTTAGTACTTTTTAAAAATAAATTAAAAGAAGGTACAAAAGAAACAATAAATATATTAGGTGAAGCAGATATAAAAACGATAATGTTAACCGGAGATTATTTATTAACTGCAATTTCTGTAGCTAGACAATGTGAATTAATAAATAAAGAAGCTATTGTTCATTCTTGTGAAATTGATGGAAATAAATTAATTTGGAGTACTATCGGAAAATTTGATGATGATGATGAAGAAGAAGACATTAATTTTTGTAATGAAGAAAGTTTATCTTTTAGAAAACAAATTTCAACTGCTTCTGAAATAGTTTTAAATTCATCTAATATTGAAAATGATTTATATAATTCTTTTATTTTTAGATTTCCACCTGAAAATTTGCCTTTAACAAGAAGACAAAGTTCAATATATAATCAATCACCAAATATTCAAATTAATGAAATAAAAGATAATATTCAAAATGATGATTCATTATTATTAAATATAGATTTACAAGATTATCCTTTTGAAAATACAAAAGAAAATTATGTAATTGGAATAAATGGAAAAACATTTGATTACTTTTATAATCTAAATAAAAAATATAAAGAAACACATTTATTAAAATATAAAATATATTCAGAAATATTTAAAACTATACTTCAATATGGTAAAATTTATTCAGGAATGGAACCAGAGCAAAAAGGTAATTTAATATTATCATTAAAAGAAGAAAATTTAACAGTATGTATGTGTGGAGAAGGAGCAAATGATAATATTGCTTTAAGATTTGCAGATATTGGAGTATCATTATCAAAAGAAGAATCTTCAATTGCAGCATCATTTACTTCTATGATAAATGATATTTCATGTTTACCAACATTATTAAAAGAATGTAAATCTTCTTTAATTTGTTCAATTCAGATTTTTAAATTTATGATAATGTATTCTATTATTCAATTTCTAAATATTATTTTATTAATTATGAATCAAAGCTTTTTAACTAATTATCAAAGTGTATCTGTTGATATTTTTATTGTTTTACCTCTTGCAAGTTTATATCCTTTAACAGAACCTTATCATAAATTAACTCATCATAAACCATCAGGTAATTTAATTAGTTTTCCTATTGTTACTTCTATATTATTTCAAACTGTTATTTCTTTTATATTTTTAAATATTGGTTTATATTTTTTAAAAAAAAGAAATTGGTATAAAGGTCCTATGTGTAAATTTAGTGATATTGATGTTTTTGAATGTCCTGAAAATACTGTTATTTTTTTAATTGGAACTATTGAATATTTAACTACTGCTTTAATTTTTATCATTTCTAAACCTTTTAATGAAAATTTATATACTAATATACCTTTAACTATTTTTCTTATTGCTTGGTTTTTCTATTGCTTTTTTATTATTATAAATCCTGATGATTATTCTATGAATTTGCTATCTCTATTTAATTTTAATGATATTTTAAAAAAGTATAGTGATGATTATTTTAATATTATTATTTTTATTATTTGTGTATGTTATTTTATTATTTCTATTATTGTTGAAAAAATTGTTGTTCCTATATTAACTAACCTTTGGAATAAAAGGAAAATGAAAGAATTAGAAGAAGAAGTAAATAATACTCAAAATAATCTTCCTTAAGACAATTACAAAAATTTAATTCTTAAAATTATTCAGATAAATATTATTAAATCTAAATTGATATATGAATAAAAATAAACCCAATTTACATAATTTATTTAAAAAATTAAAAAAACACAAAAAAATAAAGAACTGATAAATCTCCAAAATAAAAATTAAATAATAACTCTCAAATAAATATGTTTAAAAATATAAAATCCATCTTTCTTTCCCTAATCCTAATTTCTTTTTCAAAAATGGCTTCAACTTCATCATTCCGTCTTCTACAAGAACAATCAGTAGAAACATTAGAAGTAGAAGAAATAATAACAGATAAAAATTCACGTTATATAGGAATATTAGAAGTAGGAACTCCTCCTCAAAAAATAAGAGTAAAAATATCAACATCATATTGTGGTTTATGGCTTTTAGACAAAACAATATTTAATAAAGGATATGATCCTTCAATTTCATCATCAATTAAAAAATCAAGTTATAGATCAAAAATAGCATTTGTTAATGGAACAATGGGAACTGAAACTTTAAAATTTGGAAGTTTAATTGCAGAAAAACAATATTTCTTATTAGTTGATAATGTTAGAGAAGATAAATTAAAAGATTTAAATTATGAAGGTTTAATTGGATTAGGTTATAAATGTGCTACTGAAGCTTCTGGAAACATTGATTTTATTTTTAGTTTTATTCATAGTACTCTTAATAGAGGAAAAAATTTAAGAAATTTATATTCTTTTGATATTAATGATAATGGAGGTAATGCTAGTATTACTCTTGGTAATATTGATAAAAGAGTTGATATTAATTCTAAGTTTTATAAAGTTGCAAAAATAGATAGAATTTTTTTTGATGGACATTGGCAAATTGGTTTATATGGTATTTTTTTTAATAATAATGAATATTTTAAAACTAGAGATAAATTAATGGTTGGAATAGGGAAAAGTTTTTTAAGTGTTACTAAAAGATTTTTTGATTTTATGATTATGAAATTTTTTAGAAATGATATTGATAATAATATTTGTTTTATTAAAATTGAAGAAAGTCATCAAATTTATTGTGATGAAAATTATGATATTTCTAAATTAGGAGATATTAATTTTATTGTTGGGAAATGGTATATTAGTATTAAAAAAGAAAAATTATTTGTTAATGTAGTTGTTGATGGAAAAAATATGAAATGGTGTAGAGTTGTTTATCATAAAGAATATGATTATTTTTATATTTCTCAAATTTTATTTTCAAATATGATTCTTGTTTATAGTAAAGATGATGATTATATTGGTTTTTATAAAAAAAGTTAAAATATTAATTATTTAAATAATAGAATGAAAATAATCTTGGAATCATAAAATAAATTAATTATTTTCTAACTCAAAATATACAAATAAATATCAATGATTGGAAATCTAAATTATCACAGAATTTTTAATCTAAATTTTTATTTAAAAATTGAGGCCTAATTCCTTATATTCCAAATCAACTTCCTTTCATTTTTGTAATTTTCCAATAATTTTTTATTTTAAATTAAAATTTTGATAATCTTATTTTATTTCTCATAATTTACTAATGAAATATTAATCTTGTTCTAATTTTACAATTTTTTTAAAATATAAATTAATTAATCTATATAAATTATTAACCTATTAATTTGTTTATAAAAAATTAATTCCTCATGTTCTCCATTCAACATATTTTTTATTACATGTTAAATTATTTTTGTTTTGAGTTTTATTTTTTTAATAATTTTATTTATTCCAAGTATATTATCAGGTTCTTATTTTTTCTTGAGTTTTTCTTTGTTCAGTAAATCATTCAAAGCTAATTTTTCTCTTCTCTGAATTGAAGAATAATTATTTAAATTATCTATTGAATTATTGATTTTTTTCCATATATTATATCTATTTCCTTTCTTTTTCTTGAAAGTATTTCTTTTTTAAAGAATCATTTGATTTTTCATGTGATTTACAATTTTCTTTACCCATTTTTTAGTAAATCTTATACCATTTTCTTTTTATATTTCATCTTTTTTCTAAAATGAATTTTATTTTATTTATATTTTAATTATTATTTCATATTATATATAAATAAATATTTTTTATTTATATATTTATATTTTAATTTTATTTCTTACATACCAATAATTGAATATTGTAGTGCACATTTTATAAATAAATATTAATATTTTTTATTCTTTTTTTTGATTTATAATTATTGGATGATCAGTAAAAAAATTAAATCCTTGAATATTTTTATTTAAACTCATATCTAAATCAAAATAATTTTTTGAAGGTAAACTTTCAATTGATAGATTATCATTGAAACTTTCATTTATTTTATTTGGAAAATTAGTGGATTCATTACTGTTTATACTGAAATTTTCTCCTTTTTCAACAATATTCTTTTTTTTTGATAATGTAGGGCTCTCCTTTTCATTTCTATTTTTTAATTTATTTATATTAATTCCATTATTATTGATACTATTAATTATATTATATTTTAAAAATTTATTGTTTTGAAAGTTTTGATTTTTGAGATTGTTTTCAGGAAAATTAGTTAATAAAGATTTAATTAGAAAACTTATTCCATCAATCCTTTCATTAAAATTATTTTGAATAATTAATTGCTGATTATTTTTTTCAATTGATTGCATAAGAAGTAAATTTTGTTTGGTTAATAATTCAATTTGTTTTTGAAGCAAATCTTGAATTTTAGAATTTTCATTTGTTTTATTCACTAAATAATTAATTGAATCTTCTATTTTATTATCAATATTTCTTCCACTTGATAAATAACTTTTCTCGTCTTTTGCACTGAAATCTAGAGATTCGTTATCATGAATTTTTCTTTTAATTCTTTTAATTTTATCAACTGAAATCCCTTTAATAAATTTATTATGTTGAAAAATTTGTTCGTTTGAGTTTAAATTCGTTTTTACTTTATGAAAATTATACATATTTAATTGTCTTACAAAAGAAGAATAATTATGATGTTTAAAATATTTTGGAAGCACTTCTTTCGATAATTCATTTAAGTCTTTTATAATAATAAATTTACCGTTTTCACTCCAATTTATAAAATTCGCATAAGAATTATTATTTAAAATTTCGTTTAATTTTAAAAGAAATGTTTCGAATTTTTCTGTTTTTGAATTTTGATATTTCTTTCCCATTAAAGTGGAATAAAAAATATATTAATTGATATATAAATATTAATTTTTAAAAAATAATTTATAAAACCCCTTTAACATATATATAAATGTAAATTATATGGAAAAATCCTAATGGCAATTAGAATAATACATTTTCTATTATATGAAATGGAAATAGAAAATTAGATATAAGTAAAGATGAGAGAAAAATTTAATTCAAAAAAATAAATACTTTGAAGATTTTTTGATAAATAATTTTTTCTAAAATCAACTTAAGATAAAATATTTAGATTTATTCCACTGATATTTTATTAATATATAAAGGAATAACTGTTATTATTTTTAGCTTATGGCGATAGGAAGAGATAAAATAATAAAACATTAAGAGGAGATTGGACAGAACAATTAATAGTTCAATTAAACAATAGCTTCAATGTAAAAGATTTAAGCATTCTTTATTGATTAAAATATATTGTGAATCCTTATTGTTTAGATTATTTGGATGGAATCATCCTAATAATAATATTCATAATAATAGCTGTTATTTTTGTTTTAATAAATGAAAAAATAATTTAAAAAAAAATTATTTAAGGTGAGTTTGGAAAAAAATCTTCGATTTGGAAAAGAGTTTATAAGAAAATTAATAAAAACATATCTCAAAAAAAGAAAATTTAATCTTTTTAATGATTATGTTTAATTCGAAAGATGAAAAAGATGAGGACTCATATGAATTATCATTAAATTCACTAACTTTTTACAACAATTCTAATATAGTGTATGTTTTAGAAAAAGGATATTTTAGATAAAATTTCAGAACTTGATTTTTCTACATCTGGAATCTTAAAAAATGTGGAAATTTGGAAAAAAATATGGAAAAGATATTAAAATCTACCATTTTTTTACATAACATTATCACAAATAATAAACTCAAAAAATATTATTTCAATATTTATCTATAATAAACAGAATATAAATACTATTTTCCCTTCTTAAACTATGGACCAAAATGAATTTTTATAAAAATGGAAAGATTCACAAAAATTACTTTCTCTTATTTAAGTGTGGTTAATATATTATGAATAAAATCTTTAAAATTATAAGACAATATTTTATGAATTTATTAAGTTTACACTACTCTTTTTCTTTATTAAATTAATTTTACATTTTCTGTTAATTATGATATATTTTATATTGTCACTAACATAATAATTTAAATTTTAAAAATGTTAAGCTTAATAATTCATTATTTTTATTTTTTGAAAAATTAATTTTTTTATTTGTTCTTTTTTTTGATTTTTTAATTATTATTTTTTTATTTGAATTCATCTAAAAACAAAAAAAATAATGAATTAAAAAATTAGAAAAAAAATACCATAAGTAAATCCTTTTTTCTTAAAATTTAATGTTTAATTTTTCAAAATTGTTAAATTGATATTTGAAAATAATTGTTATTCAAGCAATAATCCAATAATATTTAAAGGAGATCATATAAAAAAAAATGGAAATCAAATAGAAAAGAAATATTATTTTTCAAATTAATTATATGGTTCTTATATTAAAATATTGTTAAAGTAAGATTAAAAGATATGTAGAATCAAAAAAATATAATTATATTATTAATATATTAAAATAAAAAAATAAAATTTATTTCCAAAAAAAATAAAATATTCTTAATTTCTTTTTTTGCAATAATTTTGAATTTAATGATGTACTATTTTTACATTTTTATTTTATTTTCCATATAATTAAATATTCTTAATTTTTATTATTTATTTTTGAATATTTCAATTTTTCAATTCCTTTATTTTTTTTTATTTATTCTTTCATATAAAAATTATCTCAAATAAAAGAATAAAATAAATTAAAATAAAATAAAAAATTTTGAAGATATCATAAATAATTGTTTATCAAAAAACAATCATATAATTTAATCAGATTTGTAATTTGAAATTGAATACAAATATTATTCATTCTAAAAATAAAAAATTAATCTGTTTTAAACTAAATGTCAAAAAAATAAAACCAGATGAAAATTCCTTGAAAAAAATAGCCAAAAAAAAAAAAAAAAAATTTCCTATCAAAAAGATATAAATACCAAGGTCAAAAAATATATAAATAAAAAAAAAAAATGGAATTAAATCATCATGAAAGTTCAAATATACATTTATCATCAGCTAAAAATATATCAAGTATCCTTCTGTCACGAACTCCAGGATATAATATAGTTCCAGACACTCCAAATCAAATGCATCAAAATCAAATGTTAGCAATGGGAAATAATCAATTTTTTCCGAATCACAATACGTCACCAAATGAGAGCAATTATATTGATCCAATGTATGCTTCAGGAAATACAATAAATCCTTTACAATTTGGAAGAGCCCAATCACCAGCATATATGAATGAAGGTCAAATAAATTATTTAAATGTTACAAAAGCATCTTCTCCAAATATTTTAAGTAATATAGGAGAAACTAAAATTACAAATTCTAAAAATCTTACTCCAACAACTCCAAGAGCAAAATTACTTTCACATAATTCAAATCATTCAATAAGTAATAATGAAAATTTATTAACTGCAAGTTCAAATGAAAAACAACCTCAATTACAGAATATAGTATCAACAGCAGATTTAAAATGTAAATTAGATTTAAGAACAATAGCTTTAAAAGCAAGAAATGCAGAATATAATCCAAAAAGATTTGCTGCAGTAATAATGAGAATAAGACAACCAAAAACAACAGCTTTAATATTTGCAAGTGGAAAAATGGTTTGTACAGGAGCAAAAAGTGAAGAAGAAAGTAAAAAAGCTGCAAGACAATATGCTAAAATTATTCAGAAATTAAATTATGATGTTAAATTTAGTTCTTTTAAAATACAAAATATTGTTGGTTCTTGTGATGTTGGATTTAAAATTTCATTAGAAGGATTAAGCACTCAAAATAAATATTGTAATTATGAACCTGAAGTTTTCCCTGGATTAATTTTTAAAATGATTGATCCTAAAATTGTTCTTTTAATTTTCGTTTCTGGAAAAATAGTTTTAACAGGAGCTAAAGAAAGAAATGAAATTTATGAAGCTTTTAAAAAAATTTTACCTGTTTTACAAAAACATAAAAAAAAAGAATTACCTGAAAGAAATTATTCAGAAAATCATTATACTAATAATTAAATTATGATTATTAAAAGAGGAAAACACATATATATATATATTTTTTAACTTTTTTAAATTATGTAAATTGAATTTAATGTTGAAAAAATTTTTTTTTCTGTAATTTTTTTTTTATTATTTTTTTGGGATAAAATTCAAAAAATAAATATAAAAATTATAGAAAATTAAAAATAAAATGAATTTTTTTAAAGGATACAATCAAATTGTTTAATAGTCTAAAAAATGATAATTTGATGATTGTTTCATATTATGATTTTATTGTCATATATTTTTTATAAAATGAAAAATAGTGGATTTATCCTTTAATATTAAAACTTTAAATAAATTGAATTACATTTATATATAAAAATTTTATTAATCATTTAAAAAATAGTTTATTATAAATTTTTTATAAATTAATATACCTCTTTTATTAAAAGCATAAAAAAAAATTAATTAAATTTTCTATATTTTTAATATTTATTTTAATTAAAATTCCATATAAAGTAATAGTTGCAGGTTTATTAAATTCTGCTCCGATTTTTGATTTATTTAATTCTTTTTAGTAAATAGAAATTTTCCTTAATTCTAAATTAAAAAATCATTTAATTTTATGTCATATAATGTAAAGTTATCTTCAAAAAAGTTTTTTCCAAATGATAATATGTTCAAAATTTTTTAACTTGCAGAGAATCTTGCAAATTGTGAAATATTATCATCATTTTTTTCTTTTTTGGTAAATGTTCTAAAGGGCATAAATCTTCTTCTTCATTTAAATTATTATTTATATTTTTTAAATTTTATAGGGAATTTTTCTGATATAATTTAACAAAAAAAAAGATCATTTATTTCCTTTCTTTATTTTCAATCTTTTCATAATTAGTTTTTGAATTTAAATTATTTGATATATTACCTTAATTTGTTAAAACTATATAATCATATTCTCCATTTCTAAACCACTTTTCATAAAAATATTTACTAATTACTATAATTATTATTTGAATTAAATATTCTTCCTTTTTTTTTGTTATTGATTTTTGAGTTTTATTAAAATACCTATCAGTTTGTTGATTATTATTGGTTTGATTATTAAAAATATTTCCTGTGCTTGATTGTCATTATTATTACTAAAAATTCCATTACTTTGTTGATTAATACTATTTTTATGAAATAAGGGATATCTCCTTAACGTTATAAATAACAAAAAAGAAGAAGTCCTATTCAAACAAATAATTTTCATAGAATTCTCTTATTTTAATTAGTCTCTAAAACAACAAATATACTATTAAAATCAAAAAAAACAAAAAATTATCCTGCTCTTGTAATGAATAATGTAAATTAAAGAATTTAATTACTAAAGCTTACTTTTTATTTTTATTTCTTTAATTCAACAATCTTTATTAATCTTAAGAAACAACATAATATATTTATCTTTTGAATAAAATTTTATAATTATAAATATTTTTCACAATATTTTTAAAATAATTATTTATTTATTTAAGCAATATTATGGAAAATAATATAATTAAAAAACATTTTGAAGAATTAAATTTAAATTTTGAAGAAATAGGAAAACAAATTGAAGAATTAAAAAAAACAAATTATTCAATTACATATAAAGAAAATAATTTATGTGATATTAATATAAATAATTCATGGACAGTAGGGGCAATATCTAAAATAAATGATAAAAAAATTATAGTTTATGAATATTTATTAACAAATGAAAAAAGATCAATATCAAAAATCGATAAAAACCATTTAACTTATTTTCGAAAAAAAACAAAACCAAACAAAAAAAAAAGACAATGTGAAAGACAAGATGAGAAAACCTTAAAAAGATATAATGAATTTTTTGAAAATTTCATAAAATATAATTTTGGAAATGAAAGTGAAAAACAATCAATGTTTCAAAATTTATCTCCAAGTGATTATTTAATAATATTAAGAGGAAAATTATATTATGTAACGGATGAAGTGTTATGTTTTTCTTATGAAAATGATAATATTGGAATTGATTTATCTTTAAAATATATAGAAAATTTATTAATGATAATAAAACTTTTTTTTGATTATACAATACAAAATAATGAAATTATATTTTTATTTAATTTATTTAAAAATACAAATTATGAAGACATTGTTTTAATAAATGAAAAATTTGCAATTATTTCCTTTTTAAAAGATTCATTGACTTTACTTAAAAGAATTTTTGGACATTCTTATTTTTTTGTTGATTTTTATTATCAATATGAAAATGAAATTAGAAGAATAATAGAAAATGATAAAAGTATTTTAACACCAAAAGAAAAAATTGAAAAAATTTGTCATGAAAAGGCATATGAAAAAAAATTTTATTTTAAAATAGAAAAATTAGAAATCCCATTAAGACCAATTGCATACATAATTGATTATTTTTATTCTATTGATGGATTCAATTCCTTAACAAATTTAATAATTTCAAATAATAAATTTTCTTTTCAATTTATAAAAAAATTAACTTCACCTTTTGTTTATATTTCTTCGGTGGTTGGAAAATTTACCAAAAAATTAAATGATAACATTGAAAGTTTAAGGGAATATATAGATAAAAGAATCTTAAATTTTTCTGATGAAGAAATCAATAAAAATGATAAAGAAGATATATTAATTGTTATTAATAGAATTTATGATTTTTTAAATATTGAAAATAATGAAAAACAAAAAAAATTTGAAAATACTTATTTAAATTATTTATATAAATGTTTTTCTAGTAATATTTTAGAAAAACAACTTTATGCAATTGAATCATTCGATTCAATTGTTTTATCAATTAAATATAATTACTCAAAAAATGAAAATAAAGTAAAAAATATAATGAAATTTAAAAATCCCTATATTAAATTATTAAATGAAGAAGAATTTACATTATTTTTATCAAAAAATCAAATTATTAATTCTTTATTACAAGAAACAATTAATGAAGAATTAATTAATAATTCATATAATATAATTTCCATTGCATATAAAAATAATTTTGGATTAAATAAAGATGATTATAGTGATATTATAAATGAAAAAGCAAAAAATATTTTCCAAAGTTTATATAAAAGAATGTTAATATGTAATAATAATAAACTTCAAATAATAATTCAAAATTTATTTTGTAAATTTGCTCCTATTTTAAATAAAGAACATAAAATATTAATTTTTCAATTTTTAAAAGAATATATTTCAAATCAAGAAATTAATAAAAATTTAATTGAATTATTAGAAAAATATACTTATCAATGTTTAATTGAAAATGAAAATAAAGATATATTTAATTTAAATTTAGATGAAATTAATTGCTTTGGATTAAAAATGTTATGGAGTTATATGCAAAATGAAACTCAAAAAAAAATACATAATCAAATTTCTTTTTTTGAAATTGTTGACAGTTGTATTAATTCAATAAAAAAAATATTAAATATTAAAACTCTAAGTGATTCTGTAAGAGAAGATATAATTATTATTTCTTTAGAAAAAATTTATGATAATAAAGGAAGTGAACAGAATTTAATTTTAATAAAAGAGTTAATTGAAACTGAATCTTTATTTAATAATTATAATTTAATTTTAGAAAAGATTAATCAGAATTCAAATCTTTTTATTGTAATTATCTCACATTTATTATATTTTCTGGAAACATTATATCAAAATAATAAAGGAATTTTATCAGAAGAAAAAAAATCCAAAGATGAACAAAATTTAAGTTATATTAATTTATATACAAATGAAGAAATTATTAAAATTCATTTAAATTTAATAATTGAATTAATGAATAAAAAAAGAAATTTAAATTTGGAATTTGATAAATTTTTTGATTTATGGAAATTTGTATCAAAAGATATTTATTTATCAAATTTATTTTATAATAGTTTTGCCAGTGAATTTCAAAATATAAAAGATATTTTCAAAGAAGAATTTTTTATAAAAATATTAAATGATAATAAATTATTTCCTATTGAAACAATTGAAAATTTTGAATTATATAAAAAATTTTTTTATGGAATAAATTCAAATAATGAAACTTTTATTTTATTAAATAATGATTTGAAAATTTTTACCAATGATTTAAATTCAATAATTGGATATGAAACATTATGGGAGACTTTAATTAATAATAATGATTTTGAAATTCAAAAGAATATTTCGGATTTATTATATAAAATAGCTTTTGCTTATAAATTCCCAAAAAAAAAAGAAGCAAAAGATTATTATACATCATTTATTCAAACTTTAATTTCAAATTTAAACAAAATAATAGAAAAAGATGAATTCAACATTAAAGGGATTTTATATTTAATTAAAGAAATTATTGAAAATCAAATAAAGGATGATTCTATAATAGAAAATGAATTACAATTACCTTCTATAATCCATGAAAAAAATAAAAATGAAGACCAAAATTTTTTAAAAATATATTTCCATTATATAGGACTAAAAGCTAGTTTAATAATATATAATTATTATCCTTTATATTATGTAAGATATAAAATAAGTTTATTATTTGGAATTCATCCTAATGATATTAAATTCCAATTTGAATATTTTGAAAATAAAACAAAAAAATTAAAGGAATTTGACTTATGTGATGATTTTGAAATTTTTAATCAAATTGTTTTTAAAAACATAAATGTTAATTTTGAAAACTTTTATGATATTAAAGTAATTAAAAGTCATAATCCTTTAATTGATCTTGAAGATAATCCAAAAAGTATTTTGATAAGAAATGAAGGCTTTGAAAAAATTTTATTAAAATTATTAAAAAATGAAAAAAATCCTTATTTGAAAGAAATTTGGAATATATTAAAAGAAAAAATAGGGGAAAATAATTATATTAAAGATTTCATCATTAAAATTATAAATAGTAAAGATGATAAATTAAATAATGAAATTGATATAACTTTTGATTTTTTTAATTCAAGTATATATTATATTTCTTATCTTATATCAAATATTAAGCAAATATTAAATAATAATAAAAATACAGGTAATAATAAATTTATAATTGATTTTTTGAATAGTAAAATTTATATAGGAAAATTTGATTGTTTTATTCAAAAATATCAAATGAATAAATATTTTGATTCTCAAAATGAGTCATTTTTTTCTGAAAAAAATGAATTTTTAACAATTTCAAATAATTTAATTGAAATATTAGAAATATTTTCACAAATTAACAATGATGATATAAATAATTTAATAAAAGATAAAATCATCCAATTCATTCCTGAAACTTTTGAAATTGGAATTGAAGATTGTAATTTAAATGAAATCATTAATAATCAAGAAATTGAAGTAATAGAAAAAAATATTAATTTAATTCAAAAAGATAATTCATTAATATTTAATTATGTATTTAAATTATTAAAAGATAACAAAAAAAAAGATAATTTATTATTTCAAATAAATGAAAATATAATAAAAAATAAAAATAAAAAAGTAAAAAAAAAGATTAAAGAATTTATTTTCATTATTTTAAATTATTCCTTATATAATAATGAAGAGCAAAAAAATTTATTTAGAGAAATTAATTATTTTTTATTGATAAATTTATTGAATGATAAAAATTTTAGTGGAATTTATAATTTAGCAAATGAATCAAAGTATGATTTTGATTTATATTTTGAAATCATAAATAAAATAATATTAAATTCTTTAGAGTTAAAATTGGATTTTAATTTTGAAACTTTTTTAAAAGAACAATTATTAAAAATTTTACTTAAAGAAAGAAATTTATCTCAATCTTTAATTTCTGGTTATTTTTTATTATCTTTAACAATTATCCAAAAATTAAAAATATCATATTTAAATAATATAAGTTCTGAGTCTTTTGATTTAATAAAATTCATTTTCGAAGATTTATTATTTAATCAAACAAAAAAAAATATAACAATCGATATAAAATTAAAATCAAAAAAAGCTTTTAAATTTGCAACAAATTTATTAAATTATCTTTTAATAGAAAATCCAGAAAAATTAAATATCTATTATAAATTATTATTTGAATATCATAATACATTTTTTTTTGATAATAACTTTAAAGATAATTGGAACATTATTCCAAAAGATATTTCAAAAAAAAATTTTGTGGGATTAAATAATTTAGGTTGTACTTGTTATTTAAATACTCTTATTCAAATTTTATATAATATTATTCCCTTTAGAGAAAGTATTTTAAAATGTGATTGTAAAAAAGAAGAAAAAAATATATTATTTCAAATCAAAAAAATTTTTTATTATTTAAAATATTATAATATTGAATTTATTGAGCCAATTGATTTTGTTCAAAATTTTGATAATGAACAATTAAATGTAAATGTACAAATGGATATTGATGAATTTTTTAATTTATTGTTAGATAAAATTGAAAATCATTTAAAAGGGACAGATAATGAAAATTTAATAAAATATTTTTTTGAAGGGAAAATTACAGATAATTTAATCTTTCAAAAAGGATGTACTCATCATAAAAAAAAAGAAGTTTCTTTTTATTCTATTCTATTACAAATCAAAGGCAAAAAAAATTTAAAAGAATCTTTAGATTCTTTTATTGAAGGGGAATTAATGGACAATGAAAATTCCATTTATTGTGATTTTTGTCAAAAAAAATTTCCTGTTATTAAAAGCCAAAGTTTTAATAAGTTACCTAGAATTTTAATGTTTGTTCTTAAAAGATTTGAATTTGATAATCAAAGTTTACAAAAGATAAAAATTAATGATGAATATGAATTTCCGCTTGAGCTTGATATGAGCGATTATATGTATAATAATTTAAAGAAAAATAATTTAGATGATAAAGATAATTCTCAAATTATAAATGATAATGATACTATTGAGAAAAAGAAAGATTCAGAAGAATTGAAAAATGATGATAAAGATAATATACATAGAAATGAAGAATTGAAATATAAAGAAGATATTTTGACAAAAATTGATGAAAAGATGAATAATGAAAATAATAATAAAAATGAAGAAAAAAAGGAAAATAATAATAAAAATGAAGAAATCATTAAAGACGGAAATATTCTTCAAATTTCAAATGAATATAAAGAAGTTTATCTAAATCAGAACGATGAAAATCAAACAAAAGACAAGAATCATGAAATTTATAATAATAATAATAATGAAAATTTACTTAATTATAAATATAAATTAAAAGCTATAGCTATTCATATGGGAAATAGTGAAGCTGGACATTACTATTCATTTATAAGAGTGGGAGATAGCTTTAATGAAAAATGGTATGAATTTAATGATATAAAAATATCTGAAATTGATGTAAATAATTTATCTAAAGAATCATTTGGAGGATATGACACATTCATTGACCCAGATACAAATAAAGTAGAATCTTTTCCTTCAAATAGAAACGCATATTTATTATTTTATGAAAAAGAAAAGGAAGAAAATTGTCAAAATTATGATAAAATTAAAGTTATTAAAGAACCTGAAAATTTATTGAGTGAAGATATTCCATTAGACAATGAAATAAACAAAACACTTTATCTAAATTCTTTACAAAAAATTATTTTTAATCCATTTTATCAAAGGTTCATTTTAGAATTTATTATTAATTTATTTAATCAATTTTTTCAAAAAAATGTTTTAAATAAATTAATAAATTTTTCTTGTAGAAATAAAGAATGTGAAGAATTAGAAAATAATTTAAATGAAATAAGATTGAATAAATTTGATTCTTCTTTGAATTATTATCTTCAATTAGGAAAAATAATATTATTTAAAAATGAAAATTATAATTTAAAATATGAAGAAAATAAAGAAAAATTTTTAGATTATTTTAAATTTTTAATAACCTATTTTTTTAATATTTATATAAGATCAAATGAAAAATATTGTTTAGGGGGTATAATAGAATTAATTAAGTTTTGTTTAAATTATAATCCTTTTTGTTCAAGTTATTTTATTGAAGAATTTATGAATATCAATATATTAACTGAATATCTAGTAAATTGTCCTATTATTGAAATGAAAAAAATATTTGTTGGATTAATTTTCTGTGCTATGATTAATGTAAATCAAAGTTATATTCCTCAAATCAAATCCTTAAAAGAAGAAAGGGAAATAATAGAAAATGAAAGGAAAAATAATTTGGAAATGTATTTAAAAGAAAAAAAAGAGGATAAAGATGATAAAGAAGATAATAAAGATTTAATTAATGTTTGTAATGATAATGATGATCAAATTTTATTAAGTTTTGATGATTTTATTTTAAATCAAGAAAAGGAAAATTCAATGTATCAAAAGCCTTTTAAAGAAATTTTAGAATTTTCTCCTTTATTAAGTTTTTTCATAAAAAATATTATAAGATTAATTCAAATGCTTCAAATGAATGAAAAAGGCTCAAATTTTTTATTTTATATAATTTTTAGATTTACCTTAATTTCTTCAGAAACAAGAAATTATCTGATTAATAATTTGAAATTACTTTTATTTTTAAACTTCTATTTTTTTCCTGATATTTTTAAAAAATATCCGGTTCAAAAATTCCCTTTGCAAACAACTTGGGATTATTTAATTCCAAACCATAAAATATTATCTACAGTTTTAAAAGATAACATTAAATTTAATTTTGATGAAAAGTATCCAATAAAAGAAAATTATGTAACATTTATTTTATTTCAGTTGAATTTATCCCAAAAAGACTTAAATAAAAATTATATTGAAGACTATAGTTTTAAAAATGAGAATTATATTTTATCTCTTTTTAAAAACGTTAAATCAAAACAAGGGGCTCATATTTTTGGGAATTTAGTGTGTAAATTATGTTTTAAAAATGAAGAAATTACACTAAATGTTATTAAAGTTATTAAGGAAATTCTTAATGGAAAATCAATGAAAATTCATTCTGAGTTTTTTTTGATTTTAAAAATCTTTTTAATTGATTTAAAAGACACTGAAAATTTAATTGATTTAAGAATTCATAAAATAATTAAAAAAATTTTTAAAACAATAAATAAAAAAATCGATGATTTAAATGTTGCTCTCATTTTGGGAGATTTTTTAATTTATTTATTCCATAATTTCAATTCTCAATTAAAAAAATATATTGATTTATATATAAATAATTTTAAAAATTTATTAGATTTTTATTCTGAAAATGAGGAAATATTTATTGAAAAAATTAAAGATGTGAAAAATATAATAAAAAGTAAAATAATATTTTATATTTTATAGAAAAAAAAAATTTGAAAAAAAAATTGTACAAAATCAATTTTGATTTTACAGATTTTAAATTTTTAATTGGAGATATTATTCTTTATAAGTAAAATATATTTAATTATTTTTTAAAAAGTGCAAAAAAAGCAATTATAATTGAACAAGGAGATGAAATGATAAAAATAAAATTTATTGAAGAAAATGAAGATCATAAAAAAATTTGGATTTGTACTGATGATCCCAAATTAAATTTAATAAAAACAAATGATGAACCTTCTAAATTTTCATAAAAAGAAAAATAAAATAAAAAATAATTTATTTAAGTACTATAGTTAATATTCAATATTTTTTCTATAATTTCATTCTCTTAATTAATGTGATATAATGTACTTTTATAGTTTTTTTCTATTTAATATCATATTCAAAATAATTTCATTGTATATTTAGAAAATTATGAATAAAAACATTTTTACCTATTTAAATATTAATTTCTTCATTAATTTTTTCTTTTTTTTAAGATAAACTTTAAAAAAAAGTTTATTTTTTTAAATTATTTTTTTAAATGGTAAAAATTCTTTGAATTTTTATCAAATATTCAAAAATAATTATATTAATTCCTTTTATATTATTATTTTAGAATTTTTTCTATGATTTTTCATTAACTTCTTCTAATAACTCAAAAAAATATATAATTGATTCCAAAATTCACTGTGTTTTGAATTTCAATAAAAAATTTTTTTCTTCCATATCAAATAAGACTAGAATTTTAAATAAAATTTATTGAATCTTTAAATCTTTTTATTTTATACTTTTAAATTTTTGACTGAATTATTTTTTTTATAATAAGAAGAAAATGATATTTCAACAATAAAAGAAATAAATCAAAACATTAAAAACAAAATAAAAAAATTGAATTTTTTTGAGGAATATAATTGCCTTTTAGAAATTTTTAATCAAAGTAGATTTATGATAATTGTTTAATGATAGCCAATATTTTAAATTGTATTTTTTTTATTATTTATTATTAACCCTTTTTAATTATATATATTTTATTATTTATAATTTTTTATTTAACGTTGTTAAAATCAGTGATTTTTTTCTTATAATTTCTCTTCTTTTTTTTTCACTTTCTTTAATAAAAGGAATATTTAATTGATAAGAAATTAATTTTAAATGATTTCTTTTATCAATTTCATCTTGATTTAATATTTCTTCCATAATATTATCATTTTCAATTCTTTTTTCTTTCATTTCTCTTGTAAAAATATTATAATCTAAATTGATAGATTATCTTTCGGTGTTATAAAGCATTTTTTTCAGATCAGAAGAAGAAAAAGTTTTTTATAATTTAACATTAAAAACTGATTTTTTTCCTTGCTCACCAATATTTTTATTTTCATAATTTTCATGAATATCCAAAAATTTTTTAAATTTATAAGAAGTAATTTGAAAATTTTTTACTTTGATTAAAGGAAAATAAATTTTTTGAGAGTTATTTCTTTTATATATGTTAGAGGATAAACTTTTCCTTTTTTTTACCTTATAAAAAGATAATGATTTACTAAATTGATCCCTAAAAAATTGTGAATTATATTTATTTTCTATTTTATTATATAATTGAATATTTCTCATTTCTTTAAAACTATACATTTATTTCATTAATTGAATTAAAACAATTATTTAAAAAAATGCAAATTTCATATAAAATTGCTCAAGAAATAAACAAAGTCAGAACAAATCCAAAAGAATATTGTCATCAATTATCCAATTTTAAAATGTATTTTGACCACTTTATTTTAAATCTTCCAGATTTAAATGTTGGAATAAAAACCGAAGAAGGAAAAAAAGCTTATGATGATGCAATTGATTTTTTAGAAAAACAAAATGAAATACATCCTTTAAATCCAATTCAATCTCTTTTTAAAATATCTGAAGATTATCTGGCTGAAATTCAAAAAATTGATTATTCAGAAATTAATAAAATTGATATTGAATTAATAATAAAAAAATATGGAGATTTTTGTGGTAATTTCTGTCGAATTGTTAAATTTGGATATTCAGATCCTGAGGTTATTGTTAATAATTTATTAGCTTGTGATGGTGATTTAAATAGAAATGAAAGAAAAATAGTAATGAATGAAAATTTTTATGATTTTGGTGTTGCTTTTGGAAAACATAATTTTTTTGGATATTGTACTGTGATTGTTTTTTGTTCTGAATTCAAAAGTAAAGAATCAAATAATGATGAAAATGTAGATATTGAAAATGAAGAGCAATGATTTTATATATTTAATGATTACAATAAAATACTTTTTAAGAATAATATATTGATTTTCAAATTTCAATATTCTTAAATTATTTAATTAGTTTAATTTTGATTTTTAATTAATTTTTAAAAAAAATTAAATGTATGATGTTTAATTAGATACTCAAATTATATATGTAATAAAAATAATTTTGAATATATGAAGTAAATTAACTTTGTCAATTAAATCAAAAATTTGTAATTATATTTTTAAATTGGAAAAAATACTAGATGAGTTCAAACAAAATTCAAAGAAATAAAAGGAAATAATTGAAGATGAAATTTCAACAAGAAAAAATAGAAAACAATAATGTTTTAAAAAAATGAATTATCATATTTTTTCTATTTTTGTCATGAATTTTGGTGAAATTGAAAGTTTTGTTAATTTTATAAAATAAAATTTTCTTCTCAAAAACACAGCCTTGATTTTTAAAATTGATTTTATATATTAATTTTAAAAAAAAATAAATTTAGGAAGATGAATTTTCAAAGATAACTATTGGGGATTGGGGATTGGGGATT
>JAEEGL011607475.1_pt1 | contig 36363 bp, 29 predicted proteins | sample 9134231 | NCBI WGS metagenome assembly JAEEGL01 (sample SAMN16246548, study PRJNA631951) | gut metagenome | biome: gut microbiome; feature: rumen; material: fiber-attached | host: Bos | place: Iran: Karaj | collected 2018-10 | reverse complement strand
TTGAGGAGATCCGCGAGGGCAAGTCAAAGTAGCAGTTCATCGAGATCATGGGATGCCCCGGCGGTTGTATCAACGGCGGTGGTCAGCCTTATGTTCGTCCTTGCTTCATGCCTAACGAGGCAGACGATATCCTCGACACATACAAGGAGAAGAGAGCTCAGGCACTCTATTCCGAAGATGAGCGTCAGGTACTCCGTCAGTCTCACAAGAACCCTCAGGTTACAGAACTCTATGAGAAGTTCCTTGGCGAGCCTAACTCACACAAGGCTCACGAGCTCCTGCACACATCTTATGCAGCAAGAGAAGGCTTCAACGAAGTAAAGAAGTAATATCTTAAACAACAAGATAATCATCCAAAGGCTGTCTCAGTTCTGAGACAGCCTTTTTGATGTTTATCCTGAGAATGATATGAAACATTTAAATCTAATAACGCACTAACAATATAAAAAATCCGTTATATAATAACGGTTGGACATGATCGTTTCCATAAGGAATAGGGAAGATGAAACACAGGATAGCCATTTACTCAAACGGATATAACGGAAGTATTACTCTCAAGGCGATTGAGGGTATCAAAAAATATGCAGCGATAAAGGATTGCGATATTCACTTTTATATCAGTTTTGCTGCCAACAACAGAAGCCCTGACATCAATGCCGGCCAGCTCAATATCTATGACCTTGCAAAACTTGACGAATATGACGGGCTTATAGTTTTCTCGAACCTTTTAAATAACATTCCCACAGCGGAGAAACTCTGTACCGAAGGCAACGCAAAGGGCATTCCGGTAGTAAGCGTGGGAATGCGAATAGACGGGATCTCATGCGTTCAGAATAATAACGAAGACGGAATGACCGCGATGTTAGAGCATCTCGTTGATGTTCATGGTGCAAAGAGTTTTGCGTATATCGGCGGCGCGAAAGAACATGTCGATACCATCGACCGTGAGCGTGTTGTCCGCAAAGTGCTGGGTGATAAAGGTATAGAGATAAAAGACTCGGATGTTTTCTATGCGGACTGGATAAACGAGAAGGCGATAGAGATTGCCGATCATCTGGCAGGACCTGACAGTGAGTTACCGGATGCAATTATCTGCGCTAATGACATAATGGCGCTGGCTGTATCTACTGAACTTTACAAACTTGGTTATAACGTACCGGGAGATGTAATCGTTACAGGCTTTGATCACATAGACCAGTCAGGAGTATCATATCCCGCGCTCACCACGGTAGACCAGGATTATGAGACCATAGGATACAGGAGCTGCGAGGTCTTATACGACATCATCGAAGGCAGAAGCTCTGTATCGTGCACCTATGTTTCATCAAAACTGATAGTGGGTGAAAGCTGCGGTTGCAACAATGCTGCAGACAGTGGTTTTAACACTGCGAGACGCGAATTCTGCATGAACATGCATGCCAGAAGTGAGAGAGCTAATTACCTTAACCGTTTTATGCGCGCTGAGAGATCAAAGATCCTTGCATCAACTGACTATGAGGAAATGAAGAAGAATCTGAGCAATTTCTATGCGTCGAACAACGCTATATTCGCCGGCAATTACTACCTGATGCTCAACAAGTATTATTTCCTTGATGCAGCGTTGGAAGAGAGTGAAGTGCTCTCAAGAGGCTATAAGGCAGACTTCGACCCTGCGGTCGCTATTACTGTCGGGCAGGCGGGCTGCGATTCGATAGATGAAGAGACAGGCATGCCGGGGTTCATTAAGAAAGACGGAGAGCAGCATATTTATTTCTTCTATCCTCTGCAAAAAGAACAGTATAACTACGGCTATGTTGTTTTCAGAGACGGAACATACATAATCCAGGATGATTTCCGTATCTACGAGTACCTCGAGAGAATGGAACAGAATCTCTCGGAATTCAGGATAAACCTCCGTCTGGAACTGGTTAATAAGGAGCTCAGGTTCCTTTACGATAAAGACCCGATGACCGGTCTTTATAACAGATTCTGCTTTGTCAGCCACGCGGTTCCGATCGTTGAAGAGAGCAAGAATAACGGCCGTCAGTCGCTGGTCATGTTCATAGACATCAACAGCATGAAAAAGATAAACGACCGTTATGGACATGCATACGGTGACAGGGCAATTACCACCGTGGCAAACGCCATCAGAAACAGCATAAAAGAGGATAATGAAATAGGCATCCGTTACGGCGGCGATGAATTTATAGTCATTGCCGGCAATGCGGATTCAAAACATGCCGAGGATCTCAGACGAAGTATAATCTCCTTTGTGGAGAAGGAGAACAGGCTCGGGGTTAATCCCTTTAAATTCTCGATCAGCGTCGGCTATGTGCTCACCGATCCCAAGTCAAAGAGAACGGTGAACGACTATGTTGATGAAGCCGACAGACTGATGTATGACATCAAGAACGAGTATCACGCAAAACACCCGAACGATTAATAGATCTTATAGATCGTTGTATTCTCCTCTGCGAAATATGCTGCCTGTGTAAGGTTCTCTTCAAAGAAACGCTTATTGAAGTATATTCCGTTACCGTAGTCTGTCTGTTCGAATTCAGGATCTGCGATGAGATACTTGATTCCGCGCTCCTGGCAGTATCTTGTGAACTCGTCGATATCACCGCCGCAGCCTGTGATAAGCCACAGATAGATAGTGTCTCTCGTATATGTGTCATGTCCTGCTGACCATGCGTAGTAAGGCCAGCCGTAATACATCGGACGTCCTGCGAGTATGAAGCGGTTCATAGACCATTCAGGTGTAAGGAATACGTCTGAAGGATCAGTGTTCTCCATAACCCATTTTGTTACAGGAGAGTTCATGTTGACGGACAGTGGTGTTGAGTTGAGGTTGATGTAGGTTGCCCATTCTGAAGCGCCTGTGGCCGTCAGAGGGACCATAAGAGCGAGAGCAAGGATAACGCCCGCAACTTCCAGTGCGATCCATGCAGGAAGCGCAAGGCCTGCTGCAGCCTTCTTCTGCTTGAAGACAGGTTCGTGCTTCAGTGACTCTTCGTCAATCTCTTCGCCGTCGTCTGCAGCTTCATCTGCTGATTCTACTTCAACATTGGCAATCTCTTCAGATGGGATCTCATCCTCACCGAAAGCAAGGCTCAGAGCAACAGAACCGGGACGCATTGAAGCATGTGCAGGCTCGATTGCAGCTTCCTTGACGGGTTCGTCTGATTCAGAAGTTTCTTCTGTCTTATCTTCGGTTGTTTCAGTTTCAGCAGTCTCAGCAGGTTTATCTTCTGATGTTTCTTCTGCGGTCTTTTCTTCAGATGCTGCGATTGCTTCAGAATAAGTTTCTTCAATGATCTCTTCAGATGCAGCGGGCTCATCAGTCTTGCTGTCAGCCTCTGCTTCACCGGACTTGGATTCTTCTGTTTCAGAAGAAGATACGGTTTCAGCAGTTTCCTCAACGGTTTTTTCTGTTTCTGTCTTATCAGATGTTTCTTCCTTTTCAGATGATCCTTCAGCGGGCTTTTCTTCCGCAGCCTTTTCTTCAGTATCAGCCTTGGTTTCCTCAGGGATATCACCGAAAAGCGCAGCCAGTGCGGCAACGCCGGCCTTGGCTTCTGCATCTTCATCGTCATCTTCTGAATCGGAATCTTTCTTCTCATCGCCGAAATGGAGCTCATCAGGAAGTTTCTCTTCCTTGATCTCAGTCTCTTCGGCGTTAGTGTCTTCCGTATTTGTTTCAGTGCTTGATTCAGTTTTTGTTTCTGTGCCTGCAGAACCGCTCTCGAGTGCCTTGCCGCTGATCTCGGCGATATCGGCATCGATGCCCGTATGAGCTTCGATAACCTCGATTACAGGTGTTTCTTCGATTGCAGGTACAGGCTCACCGAAAGCGCTGACAACAGCAGGAACTTCGGGCAGACCTGCACCGGCATCAGAGGCAGCTGCAACAGCAACTGCACCGTCAACTGCCAATGCTTCAGCTGAACCCTCATCTTCTGCAGAATCCTTTCTGCGCTTGAGCGGGATCCAGAGAAGGTTTGCGATCAGTGCTGCAACGAATGCATCAACCAGGATGAGTGATACCTGGATGAACTTATGGTTTGCGAGCATCTCAAGGGATACCTTGAAGATGAATGCAAACAGCATGGGTGTAAGTGAGCAGATGAATACGATGAAGCGGTATACGGGCTTCTTGCGTATGATGTCCAGGATAAGCGATATGAGTGCAAAGATACCGCCGAGGATAAGTGTTACACCCGTAACGATGAACAGATAACGTGCAAGTGAATAGAACGTTACGTCTTCAAGAATGAATCCGGGATCGAAAGCGAATGTCACCACATTCTGATATCCGTCGGAGAAAACGGTTGTCTGGATATAAGAAGATGCTACGGCACAGACAGCAGTTGCAAGATAGAGCAGTCTGCTCTCTGAGAAGATCGCCATGCCGAAGAGGACCAGAAGGAGCGCGATAAGGCACGAACCGTGGAAATAAGGCATAACGATAACGAGAGTGCATGCGAGCAGTGTTATGGAAACGGGATAGAGAGGATCCTCTGATCTTACGAGCCATGCATTCTTGGAGGCTATAAAAGCCTTGATGCCTTCACCGAAGCTCCCTGCGCGTGATACGGAGATTCCGAGTCTTCTTACGAAAGGCAGGAAGAGAATGACCATAACGAGTATTACGGCGATACCGAGCATGAGATGACGCTGGTTGGGATATACGTTGATGGCCCAGATTCCCCAGTTGTCGTAATCGGTTACCGCATACCATGAGTTGGAAGCGAAGATCTCATCCATTGTCTGTTTAAATGTGTTGCCTTCGCCCATGTATTCTCTGATGTGATAGAAAATATTAAGTGAGCTTCTTAAGAAGACCAGGATGGGTGCAACGAGGAATGCTGCACGTCTGGAGCTTAAGAGTACTGCAAGAAGTCCCAGGAGAACGAGTGCGCATACCATCGAGATGATGGAAGGGAAGTTGAGCGCATAGTCGATGGGCAGTCCAAGATATTCCAGGGTTCCTGCAAGGAAATAGAACATGAAGTGATAACGGATGCCGTTGCCGGAGAAATGCATGTACTGGGTAGGGAAGTTGAAGCCCTTACCGAATGAGGAGACCATGGCCGTATGAGGCGAGAGGTCTGAGAATGTCGAATAGCCGTTCATCAGGTTGCTGCCGTCTATTCTGTATGTGTAGAACATAAGGAAAGTTGCCGTTATGGTAATTGCAACAATAACAAGTCCGTAGAAGATGGAATCAACGACATCAAATTTATAATCTTCGACGGTTGATGCGCCTGCAGCCTTCAGGGCCTCGCGCTTAACTCTCTTGCGGTTAATGAGGATGAGGCATGTGAGGATCATCCACAGGAAGAATGCGAATGTTATGAGAATGCCGAGTCTTTTGCACAGTTCACCGCTGTCAACGATGTAAGACAGGCCGAGCGTGACGTAGTAGTTGAAGAAAGGTACGCACATCATACCGGTAACGATGCCGGCCGGAACAGTGAATAAAGTGTTCGGAATATGTTTGATGGCCTTGGGTGAAGGCGCGCATGCGACGAATAATCTGCGGACGTCCGGCACTGCCAACCCCACAAATGACATACCGAAAGCTGCACATAAAAGCAAATATAAAATACCGAGCATAGAACTCCCCTTATTTTAAATATAGTGCTATTGTAACATTACTTGCCTTTTTACAAACATGTGGCAATTTGTGCGGATTTATGAAGAGCCTGCACGAAAAAGAGTATAATCTGTCTATCTTGCTTTAGAAGGGGAATTTTGTATGAAAATTACAGTTCTTGGCGGCGGTCTGTCGCCGGAAAGAGACGTATCACTCAAATCCGCAAGCCTTATTGCCAACGCTCTTTTGTCCAAGGGACATGAAGTCGCACTGGTTGATCTGTATGACGGAATCGAGACTTCCGAACCCTGCGAGACATTCTTCAGACGCGGCACGGTCAATCCGTTCTCCTATACAATTCCCGAGACAGAACCTGATCTCGACGAGATTATCAGACAGCACGGCGGAAGAAAGAGCTGGGTGGGCCCTCGCGTAATCGAGATGTGCAAATTCGCTGACAGAGTATTCTTAGGACTCCACGGCAGCCACGGCGAGAACGGCCAGGTACAGGCGCTTCTTGACGGTTTTGACATCCAGTACACAGGCTGTGATTACATGGGCTGCGCCATCGCTATGGATAAGGACCTGTCGAAGTCTCTGGCAAGAGCAGCAGGATACCTTACTGCTGACTGGATCGTAGATGTTCCCGAGAAGCTTACTTTCGAGCGTGTAAATGAAGAGATCGGACTGCCCTGTGTTGTAAAGCCCATCGGCAACGGCTCTTCATGCGGCGTATCCATAGTGAAGTCACAGGATGAGTTCGAGGCTGCGATCAACTATGCCGCTTCATACCGTCAGAAGATCCTTATTGAGAAATTCATCAAGGCAAGAGAGATCACCATCTCCATTGTAAATGACAAGGCTCTCCCCATTACGGAGATCATTCCCCATGAGGGATTCTACGACTATAAAAACAAGTATCAGGACGGACTCACAACGCATGTATGTCCTGCACAGATCGATGAGGAAGACTATAAGAAGGGTCAGAAGATCGCACTGAAGATCTTTAAGCTCCTCAGAATGACACAGTACGGCAGAGTCGACATGATGTACGACGATGTTAACCATGAGTTCTGGTTCATCGAGGCAAATAACCTGCCGGGCATGACCAATACCTCACTTCTTCCTGAAGCTGCAAAAGCAGACGGGATCTCATACGAGGATCTCGTTGAGAGTATCGTCATGGAGTGCGGAAGAGGCTGAAACAGCCACGGTTATACCGGAAACCATATATAAATAATATATTTATTGCGGCACACCTTTTATTCGGATAGAATAAAGGGTGTTTCACATTTATTGACCGGAGGTCCGTATGAGCGACAAGAGAACTGATTATATCAGCTGGGATGAGTACTTTATGGGCGTTGCAAAGCTTGCTTCCATGAGGAGTAAGGATCCGAGCACACAGGTTGGTGCATGCATCGTCGACAAGGATAATTACATCTTATCCGTAGGATATAACGGTTTCCCTTTGGGATGCGATGACGAGGAGTTCCCCTGGGCAAGGACCGGCGGAATGCTCGACACCAAGTATGCGTTTGTTGCTCATGCCGAACTCAACGCGATCCTTAATTCCAAGACAGGTGATCTGGCAGGTTCCACTGTTTATGTCACTCTGTTCCCTTGCAACGAGTGCACCAAGGCTCTTATCCAGAAGCGCGTCAGCAAGGTCGTTTATTCAGATGACAAGTATCACGATGCGGATTCCACCAAGGCAGCTCGCAAGATGCTCGATGCTGCGGGAATCGTATACGAGCAATATAAACCTTCAGGCCGCAAAGCTGAAATAGAACTCTAATGGAGGCATAATATGCGCCGTATCATCGGGCGGAAGATAATTCCGCTGTTTCTTACATTCATGTTCATTCTTGCTGCTTTCCCCATGGTTTCTTTCGCGTTGCCCGGAGGTACCGGAACACCGAATTGCTGGGGTTCGGGCGGACAGATCGAGATCCAGTTATCCGGTTGCAGCGGCTTTAAGAACATCACGGTCGTTGTTGAATTCTCAGGCAAGATCGATTCGGCTACCGGATGGGGATTTGACTCGTATGAGATCAACGGCAATCAGGTTACGGCCGTCTGTTCGGCTGACGGTGCCAACAGCTGGGGCTTTGACAGCAAAGTCGGCATCCAGGTAACCGGAAGCGACATCAATTCAGCAAAGCTTATTTCAGTATTCGGCGACGGTAAGTCAGGCAACGTTTCTGACAGCGTACCCACCGCCGCAACAACTGTTTCCAATGGTGATTCAACACCTTCTGCAACCACGGCTCCTGCAAGAAATGTTACGGGTGTTGAAGGTGATGACTGGCTCACGACTGTTGATTCTCATATCGTCGACATGAACGGAACCGAAGTATGGCTCACGGGATGCAACTGGTTCGGATATAACACCGGAACGAATATCTTTGACGGAGTATGGAACTGCAATCTCGAGGAAACGCTCGGTGATATCGCTGACCGCGGATTCAATGTTCTCCGAGTTCCCATGAGTGCCGAACTCCTTCTTCAGTGGAAGAACGGCGAGTATCCGAAGGCTAACTACAACAATGCCTATAACACATCGCTCAATTCCATGAACTCCCTCGAGATCTTCGACTATGTTCTTCATCTCTGTGAACAGAACGGAATGAAGGTCATCATTGATATCCACACAGCGAAAACAGACGCTTCCGGACATAATCATCCGGTATGGTACAGAGACGACATCACGGTCAATGATTTCATCGATTCGCTCGCATGGATCGCTGACAGATATAAGAATAACGACACCATCATCGGTTACGACCTTAAGAATGAGCCTCACGGCAAGGCATCGGAGAATCCGCATGCGATCTGGAACGATTCCGACAGTCCGAACAACTGGAAGAAAGTTGCGGAGAAGGCGGGCAACGCTGTCCTTGATGCAAATCCTCATGCGCTGATAATCATTGAGGGTATTCAGATCTATCCGATCGACATAGAAAAGAACGATTACCTGTCTTCGGACGATGACGATTACTACAACACATGGTGGGGCGCAAACCTCATGGCAGTAAAGAAATATCCGATCGATTTCGGTTCGGAGGAGCGCAATGCGCAGATCGTTTATTCTCCTCACGATTACGGGCCGAAGGTTTTCGAGCAGCCATGGTTCGAGGGAGGATTCACATACGATTCCCTCATGAAAGATGCATGGTACGATTACTGGCTCGACATTCAGGAAGAGAACATCGCTCCTATCTTCGTAGGCGAGTGGGGCGGATTCATGGAAGGCGACAACCTGAAGTGGATGGAATACTTCAGACAGCTCATTGCGGAAAAACACCTGCACCATACTTTCTGGTGCTTCAATGCAAATTCCGGTGACACGGGCGGTCTGGTAAAAGACGACTTCAAGACATGGGACGAAGAGAAATACGAGTTCGTCAAAGAGGTCCTCTGGCAGACGGAAGACGGCAAGTTCATAGGACTTGATCACGAAGTGCCTCTCGGAGCCAACGGCATCGCATTATCTGATTATACGGGAGTTAAGGTAACTCCTGCTCCTGTTACTCCTGCAGCCGAGACAACACCTGCCGTGACGGAATCAGAGCCGGATGAAACGGATGTTTTACCGTCAACAGGTGCATTGAGCGAAGAAGAATTAAACGAGAATCCCTTCATTGAGATGGCTGATAAAGCAGCCACGGATCTGATAATCGTGATCGTAATAGCGGTGATCCTGATCGCTGTTATCGTGGTTGCAGCTATTTTTCTGCACCGCAGGAATGAGAAAAGAAAAGCGGAAGAAATAATCAAACTTGATGATAACCCTTACCTGAAGGTTGACGGGAAGGACAAAAATGAAATAAACTCTGACGGAGATAGGAATAACAATTTGGAATTATCTGATCAGCAAAGCGAGGACAATTGATATGTTTAACACGCTGCTCTCACTCGGAATCAACATTGAAGATAACAGCCAACTGGGACCGATAGTAATCGCTATCGCAGCAGTTGTAATCGTCGGCATGATCATCGTTGGCGTGGTATTAAACGCTAAAGATAAGCGCAAGGCTAAGAGCAACGAGGAGATTGATGTCGAGAGACAGGCAGAGCGTGTTGTTCAGGGTGTAGCCGGACGCTCACAGAAGCCGGTAAAGAAGATCAATCAGATCAAGAGGGAGTCCAGAGATCCCAATAAGAAGGCTGAGAATGAAGCCGCAGCAAAGAATACTCTTCTCGGCGGAAAGAGCGAAGCCCAGATGGAAGAGAAGGAAGCATCCCAGGTATTCGGTTCCCTCGGAATCTCTTCGAAGAAGGCAGAGGAGATCGACAAGGCCAAAGAGCAGATCATCATCAACGGTTATCTGCAGAAATCCAATACAGCACCCATCAGACCCGTTTATTCAAATACACTTGAAGCACGTCAGCAGCAGAAGAGAGAGCTCGATTCAGATACCGTAGGCAAAGAAGCCGAGACTCCTGCTCTGGTCATGGATTCATCTGCTCCTTCCGAGGTAAAGATCACAGAAGCTCCCCAGAAGGTTAAGCCCACATCATTAAAGCGTCCCACTGCGGCAAGATTATCACAGTCCGATGAGGAACTGATCGCTTCGATGGAAGCAGCTGCCGAGGCTGCCGAAGCGGACAGAGAAAGAGCATACGGCTCAGCGATCAGACCTGTTGTAGGTTCTGAAGTTTCCAACGCAGTAGTAGAGCGTGTTGCCGAAGTTCAGGCCGAGAAACCTGACATCCTGAAGCAGGGTGAAGAGGCAATTCTGCCTGCTGCCGAGAAACCGCTCGCAGGATTTGCACCCAATCCCGACCTTGTTGCCGGCGCAGAAAACGCTGAACGCTAATATTTTAGAGCCTCAACGGTTTTTTATTCTTTCCCGAAACCCTTGAAAAGGGTGTTGCCCCCTGTGTATAATTTGGATATCTTCTATAAATTTTTTAGGAGATGTGTGCTTATTTTTGGAGGTTTTTGTGATGTCGGGCAGCTTTTCGGGACGCTTCTCGCGTAAAATGCTCTGCACTTTTATGTGCATTATTTTAGGCTTTTCCTTTGCAATCAATTTGTTCGGTTCTTATGACGTTAGTGCTGATGGTGGCGCTGCAGCCTGGTTTAACAACCAATGGGACGATCCTGATGTAGGAAAGATAGGAATCACTTGCTGGGGATACAGCGAAGGCGAAACTATTCAGGTCACTATTGCTTCTGCAAACGAAGTTTATTTTGAAGGAAGCATATCAGGTAATGTTTCATGTATATCTGACGGAAGAACAGTAGTTGTTCAATTCACATACACCGGAGATAGTGTTGAGTTTGCAGTTTCCGGAACAGATATTTACTACAACAGCGTATATGTAAGTGATGCACATGTTGTTGAGGCTGTTGCAACTCCTACACCCGAGCCTACGGCCACTAATACTCCCAAGCCGACGAATACCAATACGCCTACGCCTACAAAGAAACCTACCAACACACCGACTCCTACAAAGAAGCCTACAAACACTCCCACACCTACAAAGAAACCTACAAATACGCCGACTCCTACCAAGAAGCCTACAAACACTCCCACACCTACAAAGAAACCTACAAATACACCGACTCCTACTAAGAAGCCTACAAATACTCCTACAAAGAAACCTAATACACCGACTCCTACTAAGAAGCCGAACACTCCCACACCTACAAAGAAAACCAACACACCGACTCCTACCAAGAAGCCGAATACACCTACGCCTACAAAGAAGGCTACAAATACTCCGACGCCTGCTAAGAACGCAACAAACACGCCGGTTCCTACAAAGAAGCCTACAAATACACCTACAAAGACTCCGACGAAAACTCCTACTCAGGGTATTCCTACCGGATTACCGGTCAATATTCCGACCGGATTGCCGAGAGTTACAAAAGCTCCTACCAAAGCTCCGACCAACACACCTACGAGTGCTCCTAATAATCCGACGCAGCATGATCAGTCCGGTGGCGGCGGAACCACTGCAACTACTACCGTCAATGATAACGATAACAATAATCCCGGAGGTGATTCCGGTGCTGCAGGAACAGTAGAAACGACTGTTGACGCTACTGTTGCTGCAACAGATGCTTCTGCAGCAGTTGAGGAGACTGTTGCAGATGAACCGCTGACCAGTGAAGAGAGCGGTGAGAATGACACAGGTGAGACAGAAGTTGCAGCTGCAGCCGTTGCCGGTGCTGCGCTTACTGCCACAGGCGGTAAGAACGGACCCAAGAAGCCGAATTCCGGCACCTGGATCTGGCTGATCATCTTTGTCATCTTAGCCGGTGTCATTTTCGTAAGATACAGATATCTTAAAGATAAGGAAGATCTGGAAGGCAAGGATCTCGTTATCGCATTTATTCCCGGCGTTCCTGCTCTTGCTGAAAGATTCGGTTATCTCGGACCTGTCAAGGATCTGAAGACGATCGAGCCGCCCAAAGAGAACAAGGCCTTCAATACTGCAAATGCTATGAAGGAACTTAAGGCTATGGAAACTACCGGCAACAGTGCTTTCAAGCCTGCCAATACAGTAAATGCTACTGCTGTTCAGACTAAGACTGCAGCACCGCAGAGAACAACTGCCAGTGGTGCGTTTAAGCCTTCACATCCTTCTGCAGGACAGGGTCAGGCTAAACCCGTACAGCAGAGAGCTCCGGTCAAGCGTCCTGCAAGCTTATCAGTAAATCATGCAAAGGCTATGGCAGATGCCAAGGCTGTAACTGAGTCTGCGGGTACGGTTGCGACCAATAAGCCCAAGACTGCTGCCGCAGGTGCAGCTGTTGCAGCTGCAGGCATTACACATGCACAGGAAAAGAACGTTCAGAACAAGCCCGTTCAGAATAAACCTGTTGTGAATAAGCCCGTAACTCCTGTTGCTAAGCCTGCAACAAATGCTCAGAGCACAGTTAAGAAGGACGAGAAAGCACCTTTCAAGAGCATTATTCCGGAAAAGCCGGCAGCTCAGGAATATTCTCCGTTTAAGCGCGTTGAACCTAAGACGGCTGAAGCAGATTCACTGCTCAAGAAGACAGCAGCAACTGCAGGCACAGCAAAAGCTGCCTCTACAGTTAATAAGAATTCACTTCTTGATAAGCCGGCAGCTGAAGCTAAGGCTAAGCCCGCTGAATCCAAGTCACCTTTCAAGAAGGCTTCCGCGCCTGTTGATGACAAGACCAAGGCTGCAGCAGGAACTGCTGTTGCGGCAGGCGCAGTCGCAGCAACGGGAGCTGCTGTTAAGGAGAATAAGACTGCACAGAGCGGACCGGTCAAGCGTACCAAGACTGGACCTACACCTGAACAGCAGTCTGCCCGCGCACAGGCTCTGAAGCAGCTTGAGGAGCGCAAGGCAGCTCAGGCTAAGAGAGTCGAAGAGATCAGAAAGAATGCCGAGGCCAAGAAGGCTGCCGAAGAGGCTAAGAAAGCTGAAGAAGCAAGACTGGCAGCTGAGGCAAAGAGAGCTGAGGAAGAAGCTAAGAAGGCAGCAGAAGCTGCTAAGAGAGCAGAAGAAGCGCGTCTCGCTGAAGAGGCCAGAAAGGCTGAGGAAGCTAAGAAGGCCGAAGAAGCAAGAAAGGCCGAAGCGGCAAGAAAAGCCGAGGAAGCACGTAAAGCTGAAGAGGCAAGACTGGCTGAGCTTAAGAAGGCGGAAGAAGCGGCAAAGAGAGCTGAAGAAGCAAGACTTGCCGAACTTAAAAAGGCCGAGGAGGCTGCAAAGGCTGCAGCTGCAGCAAAGGCTGAAGCAGAGGCTAAGGCAGCTGAAGCAAAGAGAGCACAGGAAGCAGCTGAGGCTGTCCGCAAGGCTAAGTTAGAAGAAGCAGAAAGAAGAGCCCAGGAAGCAAAGAGGGCTGAAGAGTTAAGAAAAGCACAGGAAGCAGCAAAGATCGAAGCGGCAAAGAAAGCCGAAGAAGTCAGGAAGGCTGCTGAATATGCCAAACTCACTGATGCCGAGAAGAAGGCCATGGAGGCTAAGAAGGCCGAAGAGGCAAAGAAAGCGGCTGAAGAACTCAAGGCTGCCGAGCAGGCAAGACTCGAGGAGGCAAAGAGAGCAGAAGAAGCTGCCCAGGCTGCAGCTAAGGCTAAGGCTGAAGCAGAAGCAAAGCTCGCTGAAGCACAGAAGGCTATCGCAGCAGCAGATGCAGCAAGAGAAGCTAAGGCAGCGAAGGCAAAGCAGCAGAGCAAGACGTCAGAGTTCTTCAAGTCTGCAATGGCTTCCAATGACAATTCCGTCGTTCCGGGAATCTCAGCGTTTGGTTCTGTAATGCCGGCTGTAGATTTCAGCAAAAAAGAAAATACAAAAACTGAAAGCAAGGAAGAATCAAACGTGAGCGAAAACAATCAGAACAACCCGTTGGCATCATTCAGAAGCGGATCTTCATCAGGAGTAGGTGCTTCAGCATCATCTATTACAGACGGTCCTTCGATCTCCAAGGAACAGGCAAGAGCATCCTCCAATTCACACCAGCTCGGCAATCTTCTCGCAGGAAACCAGAGCAATGTTTCAGGAAGAGCACCTGTATGGGCAGCACCCGGAATGGCCGGTGTATCTGCCTTTAAGGAGAGCGATGAAGCCAAGGAAGCAAGAGAGCGTGAAGAGCAGAGACGTCTTGAAGCAGCTCAGGCAAAGAAGATCAGCGAAGCAGCTGCTAAACCTCAGTACACGAGTATTGCAGATACTGTTAAGACACATAAGTCAGCATTCTTCACGAGAGCTCAGAATAACCGCGCAAAGACATCTTCCGACCAGGAACATGTATCTGCATATGGCGGAATCGTAAGACCTTCTGCTATAGTAGATGAAGAGCGCGATATCAAGAAGACGAATACCGCACCTGCAATGGGTGCCGCTCTTGAAGGACAGAGACCTTCGATCATGGATCCTAAGGGCTATTCGGCTCCTACGGCATCCAAGCCTATGGCCGGATTCAAGTCTGCCATAAACGAAGAGCCTGAGACTCCTTCGGAGGGTGCATCAGAAGAGAATTGAGAACATTAGAACTTAAGAACTTTTCAGGGGGATAAAGTTCATGAAAAGATCTAAGAAACCATTAACTTTTACGGCATTTGCCGCTGCAGTCGGTGCTTTGAGCATGGCTGTTGAAGGTTGTGTATACGGACCTCCGCCGGAGACAAATGTATACGGACCTCCGCCGGATGATACAACATATGAGGAGACGGTGGATACCCAGGCTGCTAAGCCGAGTGCCATCGATTCCGAGGAAGTATGCGTTTACGGACCTGCTCCCGATGATCCGGGTGATGTAGACAGACCGGAAAACAATGTATACGGACCGGCTCCGGATCCCACGATCAACGTGGACGGACCTGAAGTTGATGTTTACGGACCTGCTCCGGATGACGGTTCGTGGTGATCGGCTGACGTGGATATTATCGAAGCCAAAAAAGCATATCTCGATAACAAGGATAAACTGAGATCAAGACTCTACAAAGAGCCTGATCTCCTTTATCTGTTTTTTGAATTGACCAGGAGCTGCAACGAGAAGTGTTTCCATTGCGGAAGCAGCTGTGCTCCGGGCCTCGGTCACGGACCTGATGTCGAAGCGTTTAAGGCCGTTCTCAGGGACGTAAAAGAGAATCTTGATTATAAAAAGATACAGCTCTGCATTACCGGCGGTGAGCCGCTGCTGTATCCCGGATTTGCTGACCTGTTGGGTTATGCAAATGATATCGGTTTTCGCTGGGGAATGACGACGAATGCAACCCTGATCACAAAGGATGTTGCAAAGATGCTCGAAGATACCGGAATGGGTACCGTATCGGTAAGCATCGACGGTCTCAGGGATACACATGACAGGCAGCGCGGCCTCAAGGGCGGATATGATAAGGCGATGCAGGGCATCCAGAACCTGATCGACAGACATGTCTTCAGACATATCCAGGTTACGACAGTTATCAATCACAAGAATATCGGCGAACTCGATGAGCTCTATGAGATCCTCGACAAGATGGACATCGACTCATGGCGTGTTATAGGAATCGAGCCGATGGGAAGAGCTCTGGATTATCCCGAAATGCTCTTAACGCCTGATGACCAGAGGCGCTTATTCAGCTTTATCCGTGAGAAGAGAGAGAATAACATTCCGGTTAATTACGGCTGCTCGCATTTCCTCGGACTCGAATATGAGAGGGAAGTAAGAGACTGGTTCTTCTACTGCGGTGCCGGAACACATACGGCAGCGGTAAGGATCAACGGAGACATTACAGCATGCCTTGATATCGAAGACAGACCAGAATTTGTTCAGGGCAATATTGCTAATGATAAATTCAGTGATGTGTGGCTCAACAGATTCCAGGTGTACAGACAGCGTCTGTCCACTCTCTGCAAAGACTGTCAGGACTGCGAATATGAGAAGTGGTGTGCAGGCGGATCGAGACACAGTTTCGATTACGATAACGGCAGACAGAGAGTCTGCTTCAAAGACATTCTCTTTTAAATAATTATTTTAAAGTGTATTATTAAAGGTACGGGACTTCCGATTACGGAGAAGCTTTATGTACCAAAAGATCGCGATTATAACAGGCAGCTCTTCAGGCATAGGCAAGGCATTTTTAGAGTTGCTTGCGAACGATAACGGTGAGTTTTACAAAGCTCCTTTTGATGAGATCTGGGCGGTAGCCAGACGTGAGGATGCGCTGAAGGAATTGGCGGCATCCGTTAAGAACGTCAGGGTGGTTCCCGTAGCTGCAGATCTGTCTGATGATTCAGGAATAAAGATAATCGAAGATAAACTCAAGGCTGAAGAACCTGTTGTGGGTCTTCTCATTAATTCTGCCGGAATGGGCATCAAAGGCAAGGTAATGGATAAGTCTGCCAAGGTCCTTGATGATACCGTATCGATCAACTGCAGCGCCCTGAGTCAGATTATCAGGATAACTGTTCCTTACATGAAGAGCAGTGACAACGGAACTCCAGGCATAATCAACATTGCTTCATCTGCAGGTTTTCTCCCGCAGCCGGGATTTGCTGCTTATGCTGCGAGCAAATCATATGTTATCTCGTTCTCAAGAGCAATGAGCTGTGAGCTCAAGTCTCTCGGCATCAACGTCATGGCGGTCTGTCCGGGACCCGTCAGGACGGATTTCCAGAGGAGAGCAACAGAGGGCAAGGAAGCGGATTTTAACGACTGGCGCAAGAACTTCGTTATCGATCCCGTTAAGCTCGCCGTAGTCTCTCTTAAGGCATCAAGGAAGGGGAAGAGGATGCTGGTATATCCTTTCTCCCAGAAACTCCTGCACCTGGCATCCAAGATCATTCCCATCTCATGGATACTCGGTGTGTCGGGGAATATGTAATCAGAATCGTGCTACGTTTTTGTGGAGGTGATCTATATGAACAAGAAGAAAATCGAACCTACATTCGGCAGCATCTTCAGAGCTGTTGAAGCGAAGGCATCGAAAGTATCCTTCCTGCAGGATACTGCTACCCAGATTACTTTAAACGGTAATCTCGACAATCTTCCGCTTTATGTGAAGATCGAGGACGGTGCAGTTGAAGTAGCTCCTTACGAGTACATTAACGCGCCTTTCTATATCGATGCGGATGCCGATACCCTTGCTGCTGTCTTAAACGGTGACAAGGATTTTGTTGTAGCAGTTGCCCAGGGAAGCATCACAATGAACGGTGATGCGGCACAGGCTCTGGTATTCTGCATGACATTGTTCGGAAAATAAGTCTTTATATTTTTTTCACATGCGTTCTTGTCTATGACACATGGTGTCTATATTTGAACATTATAATTAGACTATAAGAGAATTAGGCAAGATGTTCGCAAGTTTGATATAATAAAACGTATGGCTATAACACTTAATGGAATTTTTAGAGATAAGATGGTCTTCCAGTGGGGTGCCGAACTTCGTGTGTTCGGTTATTCCGACAGGACCTGCGTAATCAGATGTTCGCTGATCAAGAACGGCGAACAGATCTCGACCGGAACCTGCGGAACTGAGCAGGACGGCAGTTTTCTCGTTTGTCTCGAACCGGTGGATGAACCCGGCGGTCCTTATGAGATCAAGATCTTCGAAGACGATCAGGAAGCATTGGAGATCACTGATGCTTATGCCGGTGAGGTCTGGCTCGCTGCAGGCGGCGGCAACATGGACTACCCTCTTGTCAGATCCGAATTTGCAAAGTTTATTATTCCCAAGATCGGCAACACTGAGATAAGACTTTATAAGGTTCCTTATTTCGGTCATATCAGTGCCGATCAGGCACAGGCCGAGGCTGAGACACAGTGGATCGACATCAACAGTGACACAGCAGGCGAGATGAGTGCCGTTGCTTTCTATTTTGCCCGTGAGATCGAATCAAGACTTGATGCCAAGATCGGTATTATCCAATGCTGCGCTACAAGAGCAACCATCGATAACTGGCAGAGCGTTGAGTCGCTCCTCTCAACAAAGGAAGGCAGACAGTACATCAAGGATTTCGATGAGGCAGCTGCCGAACTCACACCTGATGAGTTTGAGAAGGCTGATGCCGAGTTTAATGAGAAATGCCTCATTTACAATGAACAGCTTAAGGCTCTTCTCGCAGAGAATCCTTATCTCACATATCCCGAAGCAGACGTAAAGATCGGTCCTGCTCCGTGGCCGGCTCCTGTCGGACACAGCTCGGCAAGACATCCCGGTGCTGCTTTTGAGAGCATGATATTAAGAATTGCGCCTTACACCTTAAGAGGCGTTATCTTCTATCAGGGAGAGGCTGATACTGACGGACATCAGGCAGAATACGGACATGTTTTCGAGACGATGATCAAGGAATGGCGTGACGTATTCTTTGATGACCAGCTCCCGTTCATCTTCTGCCAGCTCCCTATGTATATTTCCAAGGACCGTAAGTATATGGGCTTCGACGACATGTCCTGGCCGCTCATCCGCGAACAGCAGCAGATCGTTGCTATCGATATGCCTAATGTTTATATGGCTGTTATTGCAGACTGCGGTGAGTTCAATAACCTGTTCCCGTGTGACAAGAAGACACCGGGTGACAGACTCGCGCTCCTTGCAGAGAAGTTCGTATACGGATTCGAGAAGGTCGAGGCAGTCTCACCGTTCATCATCGATGCACGCCGTGGTGAGGGTGTCGAGATCACATTCGGAGGAGATTATCTGCTTCTTAACCTTACGACAGGATTCGGTCCTGACGATTCGGGATTTGAAGTAGCAGGTGAGGACGGAGAGTTCTTCCCGGCAGAAGCTAACGTAGACTTCGACGGTAAGACGATCCTGCTCTCTTGCCCGCTGGTTGAATTCCCGTGCAAGGTAAGATATGCATTCTTCTCATACGGACCTACGCCTCTGCACGCTCAGAACGGTCTTACCGCAACACCTTTCCAGGTAAGGATCGATAAGGACCTGGGCGGAGCATAAGATGAACGTAGCTTTTTTCACCCGTCCCAAGCAGGAGATCACATACCTGTTTAATGACATTACTGTGGATCAGGCATTGGAAAAGATGCACAGCAGTTCTTATGCTGCAGTTCCGGTAATCGACAGGGAAGGTCACTATGTGGGAACGGTCAGCGAAGGTGATCTTCTGTGGTTCATTGTAAAGGGCGAAGGCGGAGAACCGCACACCATGGCTATCGAGAGCCTTAAACAGTTCAAGCTCTCGGATATCGAACTTAACAAGTATAAGTACAAGCCATTCCCGATAAATGCATCGGTCGAGGATCTTATAACAAAGACGATGGATTCGAACTTTGTGCCGATAACGGATGACAGGGGAATGTTCATCGGGATCGTAACCAGAAGATCCATTATCAAACACTATTACGAGAAAAACATACTGCCGAAGGAATAACTCCTCCGGCAGTTTTCTTTTGTTTGAATTCGGTTTGCAATCAGACAGATTCCACGGCCTGGTTCTTTTTGCTCTTACGGCGGAGCTTGCGCTTCAGTTTCTTTGATTCCTTTATCTCTTCTTTTACGGGACCGAAATCCTTCAGATCCAGCAGTTCGGAGAACATCGGGATCTCAGGCTTGTAGCGGTTGGACATGATGATCTCGAGTTTCCTGTCTTCGGAACGGATCCTTAAGAATCTTGCACACTGGTCGATGTAGAGTGTCTTGCCTTCATGTCTCTTGCACAGATCCTGCCAGGAAACGATGTAAGGTTTCCTGATAAGTCTGGTGTAGATGACATCCACTTTGTCCCCTTCTTTTACGAGCCATATTCTTGAGCGCTTTGCGAGGCGGGCAACGCCGTGGAATGTGTACATGGACATTGCGATCTCCATATTAGGATAGAGCCTCTTAAGTCTTCTCGGAATATGCTTCTCGATCCTCGGAACGGGATCGTTGCGCTTGAAGATCCTTCTGAGAACCGTATATACGTAGATGTCTTTGTAGTACTGCGCATTTCTCTTAAGTATCCTGAACAGGAACAGCGCGGCCACAGCCAGATGGATACTGATTATGAAGCTGATAACAGGTGCGAAGAGCTGGAGCAGGACAAGGATAAAGTGAAGGAATGCCTTGATTATCTGCCAGATAAAACTCGTGCCCTTGACCGGAATTGCCGCGACGATCATTTCCCAGTAGTCCATGCATGAATAGATAACATAATAGAAGATGGTGATCGCGATGATCGTAATGCCGGCCAGCACATATGTCTGGACGCCGGGAGTCGTATTTGCAGCAGGTGCAAGGCCTTTGGTTCCCGGAGGATCAGCCTCGAGCGCTTCGTTGGTAACGAACGGCAGGAGTGAGATCGATACCGTGCAGATGTAACCGATAAGCTTGTCGAGTTTATCGATGGTTTCTTCAGATACCATCTTGGATTCGGCGAACGAATGGATGACGATCAGTGCGGCTGCCACGAGAGTAAGGAATACAGCAGCATAAGGATTTGAGATAGGGAGCTTGCCGACCTCTCTGATGATCGGGATGCCGTTTAAGAAATCTGCAATATTGCAGAGGACAACGGAATCCGGAGAATAGATGGCAGCGTTCTCGATAGCGCCAAGAATGGAAAGTATAGCCATTGTGGCTGTAGGGTTGACCGATGCAGTAACTGCGGTTGAGAAGGCTCCTGCATAGAATGCGAGGTCAGCTGCAAGCGATGCGGGTTCTCCTGTTCCGTCAGCCAGACTGATTAACGGTATTGTCATTAAGCACATGAGAGCGATCAATGCTCCCACGAGCGTCTTATTTTGAATCTTTTTAGAATCAAGGTACATCTTGCTTCCCCTCCTTAATGTAAGACAAGAGCAGTTGATAAGTTATTATACATTCTAATGGGGTATATTAATAATTCCCAAGGTATTCCCAGCTCGATGAGTCGTGGGGATCTCCACCTTTATAGGTGAACCAGTATCCGGGCTGGAACGTATTTCCGGGGTTATCCGCAGGATCCCATGCCTCCGAGAAAAAGACATTGTGCGTTCCGGATTTTGCATCTGAAGTGATGGGCTGATTTGTAAAGGGATTAAGCGGGTTCTCGATAAGTCCCTCCGTTGCGAGGACAGGGGTATCTGCGTTGGTCATGAACTCTTCTGAAACGGTAAATCCTGTGGCATCAAAATCCTTTACCATGAGAAGAGGCAGGAAGTATTCCATATCCTGGCCATAGCATGATATGTTGAACTGACCGATACCGTAACCGTGATCGGCGACGATAATGATCCTGGTGTTGTCGTAGACACCATTCTCGCGCAGATAATCGAACCAGTCTCCCAGTTTAAGGAAAGATGCCATATTAACATGGTAATGGGTTACCTGACTCAGCTGGGTCATATCCATAGTCTTGCCATCTATAGTGTAACGGGAGACCATATCGATATCATATGCCGTGTTGTCAACGTTCATTGCCGGAACGTAATCAGGCTCCTGCAGGAGGCAGGGAGAGTGGGATGTATAGTTGGCCATCATCATGAAAGTATTGCCGGAATCATCGGTTACCTTGGTGATCTCCGGGAGCTTGGTGAGTACAGTATAGGCATCGATAAATGCATGATAATAACCGGTACTCCTTGTATTGCCGCCGATGTACTGTGCGGGAGAAGTGTTCATACCGTAATCCGGATCATCGCTGGTGGAGATGGATTCATTATATGCGCCGTCATTATAGATCGTCTTCTGTAATACCAGCGGTGATATCCTCATGAGCGAATAGAAGAAGAAGTTACGGTTACGTATCTGATTCATGCGAATGGACATTGCGGCAACTTCTTCGCTGTCGCTGCCGGACTCGAGGAAACCGAATCTTCCGTTTGTGTTATAACAATTTATATCCGGATACGCATCGAAAACAGACAGATCGGGAATCTCCCTGTAACCTGCAAATGAAGGATCACACACAGTAACGTTGTAACCGTTCTGCTCGAACAGTACCGGCATTACACGAAGCGCATTGTTGTGTTTGCTCACAAGGCTCTCTGAGGAAAGGCTGTTTATTTTCTCCGGAGTGTATTCATATCCTCCGTACAAAGCCGGTGCTCCGAAAATGGTTGAAGATCCGTAAGAGATCGTATTCTCATAATATGTAAAACCGTCATATTTCTCGAGGAGTTCAGGCTTTTCATTGAAGATATACGGGACCTGTGTTCCGAGAGAGCGGTCGAGCATGATTACGATAACGTTCTTGCCATTCCTGTTTAAAGGGATAGAGGGCGTCTCGGATGTTGTATCGATGGTATTCTCATACCACTGGTAAGCGATGGTGATAGGAGGGAGGTTCATGGCTCCGATTCCGATAACGGCAAGAATGCCGGTGATGAGGACTACCTTTGTTATCTTGGGAACAAGTGAATAGATGAACCAGAATGCCGCTGCAACGGCTGCTACTGCCAAAATGTTGAACAGATAATCTTTAAGAGTGAATGACGGTTCTTTCTCATATTGCAGAGCAGAAGACAGAACTCCCAGATGTGTGCCGAACAGCATGTAGTCGACCATGGATACTCCGCAAATGATCCATATGGCACGGCAGAAAAACTCTTTTGTCCTGTTGCTCATGAAGAAGTAGAAAACACTGCCCCAGATAACCCAGCTGCCAATGGATAACAGCAGGGTGTTTACGATGTAGCTCACCGGACTGATCGAGCCCGTGATATCGATGAATTCATAAGGTGATGAACTGATGACAGCAGACGGTATCAGTAATCCTGTAACTGAAGCCATCAGAATTGTGCCGGAGCAGAATGTAACCGCATCTTTTGCGGCAGGCTTCGGATCTTTTTCCGCCCTCTTCTTTACAAAAAATGACAGGAGCGGACAGCAGAGAAGAATACAGCATGTACCGAGAAGGAGCTTCTGTCTCATATCGAGATCGGTTCTTATGACAGTCAATACGAACAGCACGGCACCTGAGACAGCCAGGATGACATAAAGAGCTTTCTTCGGATCTTTGAGCTTGTATGTGATGTTTTTCGCGAGTGAGAATACGTTGTTCAGCAACCAGTAGAATACAAGACCGGATGGTGAATGATAGAGCAGCACAAGGAATATCGCTGCCAGACCGTAGACCTGGATCTTGGCCTTAAGCGGATGTCCCTTTGTGTAAATGATTCCCGAGACGATATTGATGAGAGTCATGAGGATCGGGAGGATGTTTACGGGGAAGCTTCCTATCATGAAGACGGCATCTTCTTTGCCGAGGTCCTGAATAAACCCGAACTGCATTCCGCGGAGGCTCTGCATGCCTGACAACAGATTATATGCGGCAATGAAGAACGGGATCTGCAGGAGCAGTGAGACGGAACTCTTCAGCGCATATACCGGTTTATAGTGATTGATGCGGTAATACTCCTGGAGCATGAAGAATTTCTCGTCGCCCTTAAATGTGCTTTTGATATGTTTGATGCGTGAAGCCATCTTAGCCTGTATGTCACGCTCTTCCGCCTGCAGTTCATCGGCTCTCTTATACAGAGGAAGAACCAGGAAGTTGACTGCAAGACTTAAAAAGATGATCGATAATCCTTCATTCCCGATTATCCTGTTGGCAATCGTGAATATAACTTCGAAGAGAAGCTCTAGAGGAGAGATTATCAATGTATATAATGCAGAGAGAAACGGCATATCAGTTTTTTCTCCCCAAAAGTATTTTTTTTGATTTTTTATTCTGAAGCGCCTGTGCTTTCTCGCGCTCCTTTTTCTGTTTAGCTATTACTTCGTTGTATTTTTCCATGATGAAATCAACGGAATCTTTTGCTCCGCATCCCATGGGAACCCATGTCTCGGAGCGGGCCTTGTCTCTGCCTTTGGCAAAAGAAGGGTCATCGATACATGTGTCGATGAGTTTTTTCACGTCGCCGACGTTATCTTCGTTGAGCTCCAATCCGAGATGGGGAAGGGTCCTGAATGTCCATGGCTTTTCATCGATCCATGAAGCGTCAAAAGGCCTGATGTCGTATTTGGTATCCGTATAAATGAGTGGTTTGTCGAAGACCAGCGTGTAATCGAAAATAATGCCGGAGTAATCTGAGATCAGGATATCGGACTGTCTTAATACTTCGAAATTGTCATTATCCTTATTCCAGATAAGATTAGGGATATCAGAATATTTGTTCATTACCCTGTTGAGCATTTCTTTCTCGGTTGCGTATGACTGGGGGTGAGGTCGGATGATGATCCTGTATCCGGTATCGATCAGTGCATCGATCAGTTTGTCGCCGAATTTGGACAGGATTGCGCTCTTGCCCCAGGAAGGAGCCAGAAGGACCGTGCGTTCATGCGGAGGGAGTTCTCCTGCTGCTTCAAGCCGCTGTTTCATTACATCCATATAAGGGATACCGCACAGAGGCAGCTCACGGGGAGCTATACCGCGCATCTGTTCTAACTGCCTTATCTGCTGAACCTGGTATTCACCCGAGAGAATGATCGAGTCAAAATGGTCTGTTCCGAACATGCGGTACATTGAAATGTCATTGGCGGCATGCTGGACATGAACATAGTAATCAACGTCTTTCGATCGTTTCCACTGGAAGACGTCAAGACTGGGTGTTGATGATACCACAACGGATGCATTGAGAAGATTAAGTCTTGAAAAACCTTTATTGCCTTCGCCGATGAATTCACCGGTTACATATTTGTAGTGTTTATCGAATATGGGGTCATCTTTGGAGCCGGTAAGATAGACTACGGGCTGCTCTCTTTTCTCGAACTCGTCCAGGAAAGGCTCGAAAACATTCCAGTATCTTTTGTGATCGGTGAATATGGCTATAGGGATCTTGCGTTTAGATGCTTTTGAGCTTTTGCCGCCGCTCATACGGAATTTCATGTTTACGAGCAGGGTGCGGAATGAAAATACAACAACACCAAAGAGACCGAACAATATCGTAAACATCATTCCGCCCGTACCGGGGTCAATGTAAAGATGTTTTATACAATCCATTCAGAACTCTGCTCCATATTTCCGCACAAAAATAACGGACAATATTTTATAACCTTTTTAATTAATAAAATACTGACAGTTTCAACTAAAAATTTACTCGAACCACTGCTTCTCAAAAGCATCGAGCGGAACAGGCTTCGAGAAATAATAACCCTGATAGAGTTTGCATCCCATAGAGAAAAGATTCTCGAACTGCTTTGCTGTTTCAACACCTTCTGTGAGCGTATCGATGCCGAGGTCTGCGGCCATGTTGATTATGTTCTTGATTATCAGTCCCGCTTTGATATTGCGCTCGGAATCTCTAAGGAACTGCATGTCGATCTTAATTACGTCGAAGCTCATGTCCTTAAGCAGGTTAAGGGAAGAGTAGCCGCTTCCGAAGTCATCCATCTCGACGATGAATCCGGTCCTGCGGAGTTTGTTTACGATATCCGGCATGTTGACGGAACTGTTCGTCATGGCAGTCTCTGTTATCTCGATCCTTAAGCTGACGGGATCGATACCGAATTCTTCGACGAGATCTTTAAGCTCTGATACGACATCCATATAGAAGAAATCTTTTGGAGAGATGTTTACGGAAATGAAGGCATCGATCCCGCGTGACTTCCAGTCAGCGAGTATCTCGCATGCACATCTCCACATATGCCTGTCGACATCTGCGATCAGGCCGTTGCGCTCGAATACCGGTATGAACATGCCGGGATTCATAAAACCTTCGTCGGGATGGATCCATCTTACGAGTGCCTCGGCACCTGCCAGAAGGCCCTGTGAATCAACGATGGGCTGAAGGTAAGGTCTGATCTGTCTGGTGTTGATGGCTTCCTTGACCTGGTTGGAGATGAGCTGGTTGTGAATGATCTCATTCCTGAGCTTGTCATCGTAATAAACGATATGTTCAGAATAAGCATCTTTGATCATGGTCGTCGCAAGACGTGCGCTGTCAAAGAAGAGCGGGATATCGATCTCGTCCTCTTCGCGCAGTTCGTATATGCCGAAATGGATTAGAACGTGGTGTTCGAGGTTGTCGTCGCTTACCGTGAAGTTAGCGAGTATATTCTCGATAGGCTTGGCCTTAAAATCTTCCTTGTCTATCAGGATGCCGAAGGCCTCGTCTGAGAGTTTGCCGTACAAAGTCTTCTTGCTTACGGTGCTCTGGATGAATTCAGTGGCTTTCTTCAGTGTTAATTCAGCGAACTCTCTTCCGAATACATCGTTAATGAGTTTGAGATTGGATATCTGCCAATAACCGATCATGTAGTCAGTTACGTTATCGTCATGGAGTCTCTTATCGATCAGGCTGAATAAGTATTCCTTAGTATATACCCCTGTAATGGAATCGTGGGTTGATCTGTACATCTCACGCTTGATCTCACGCTGATCCTCGGTAATGTCACGGACACTTAAATATGTGCCGGCAACGCGTCCCTTCTCGTCGGATACGGATCGCATTGAGAGGAAGGTGTACTGGGTATCGTCACCTGTGCCGAGGGTTGCTCTTTTGAACCAGCCGCTGCTCTCAAAGTCTATATCTCCAAACAGATATGTCAGGTTATCTTTGACGTTGTCGTAATTCTCATTGGCGACACCTACTAGGTCTTTGCCGGGTTCATTCGTCCAGATGCACCTGCCGCTCTTGTCAAAGAAGAACAGGGCATCAGGCATGTCAGAGGCGATACCTGCAAGCATACGGTCCAGGAGTTTCATAGGCCTATAGTGCAGAGCGAAGAAGAAGACAAGGATGCCGAAGATGGCGAATCCGATCATCGATACATCCACGGGCTGTCTTGAGAAAATGTAATAGGTCTCAACAGCGCCGGTAATGAACATCGACAGAAGGATGATCCAGTATTTTTCCGCATAGACTCTGGAGGCCCTGACTGCTTTGACAAAGAATATGATCAGCGCTGCAAAGAACAATCCGTAACAGAATACTCTGTGATAGCTTTGTCCTATATAAGGTATCAAGCGGAAATAAGTGCGGCCGTCAACCAGTGTCGGTTCAACGTCGAATGAAAGATTTATGATGGGGTCGAGAGCATAATGCACTACATCAAGTCCGAAGAGCGTGTAAATGATCGCAGTAAAAATGCGCTTCGGTTTACCCATATCGCAATAAGCATGTGTAAAATGCCAGAGTGAGAAAACAGCGCAGTCCATGCCGAAAAAGTAAACGTAGTAACCGATAAATGCCGGGATCCTGGTCGTGGCTATAAGGATTATCAGGTTTCCGATAACGGGAAGAGCCATGCCTGAGATAAGGAATGCAACATATCCTTTAATGGACTTCTTTGATCTTCTGGCCAGAACCAGACATACAAGAAGTGCCGCAAGCAGTATTATGAATACTACGGATATGACGGTTCTCATACATACTCCTCTCCGGAATGATCTAGTTAAATAGTAGCACGGTAAATATCAAAAGTCATTTACACCTATGTTACTTCTTATTAATAAACAGAACGGCGCATTTGACATGTAGTCCGCTAACTGTGTGGTATAGTAACGTTATTGGCGGTTAATACTCATTTGATGAATGTTAATCGGGGAGTGAATTATATGTGTCTGTTTTGTGATAGAGCTTGAAAAGCAGTAAAAACAGGCTTTTATGGGGGTATGGTAAATGAATAATCAAAAGGTCATTTCTGCTGTTCTTATAGCATCAATGCTTGTTCCGTTATGCGGCTGTTCCGGTGACAACAAGACGGTCCTTGCCGTAGCGGATAAATACGCGCAGGCTGTTGCCGGATTTGAGACAGATGATATTGCCGATCTTATGGACGGCAGTAATGTCGAGAGTGCTCTGGAACTTTTCGAGGAAGTCTATAACGGCAGTTCAAAGCTGAAGCCCGCTTATGATGCTGTATTTGATTCCATAACATATGAGATCGATCAGAAGTCTGTCCAGTCATCCAAAAAGGATAAGACCGCGAGTGTGGAGATCACATATACGCTGGTTGATTATGAGGCTGTATATGATGAGGTTTTCGAGGACGGGGGAATGATCGATGATTATATCAAGGCTCTCGAAAACAATGACGGGGAAGATACCATCGAGATAACCCAGACGATCGAATTCACATACGATCACGACAAGTGGTTAGTTAAGGACAAGAAAAACAAGAATATCAATAAGATCTATGCGTTCCTGGAAGACATTTCCGAATACGCATGGGGTAATTTCAAAGAAGTATCCCCGGATGAGTTTAAGTCTGCTATGAAGGATGTTTTTAAACTGATAGACAACGAGATTACGGAGTCGATCTATAACGATTCAACGGATATCGGCTACATCGGTGATGATGTCATAATCCTGTATACCAAATACTATGATAAGACAGATGCATCATATTCATTTATGGATTTTTATGCGAACTACGAATCTGATCTGATCAGCGCTGAGAATAAAGGCCTGTCTGTTTATTCACACGGCGGTGACGACGGATATCTGCTGCTGAACGATGTTTATTTTTCCAAATATGAACAGCATTTTTACGGCGGCGTGTATCTGAAGGGAGATACCATAATAATTGTTATAGTCATGGCTGACGGAAAAACAGATCACACGCAGGTTGACCGCTTTTTAGACACGATCGGATACCCGAAGCCTTACTGATATCTGAAGCGGCGGGATTATCAGCGTACCGTTATGCTTTTTCCTTTGCCAAAGAGAGCTTTTTGGCTGCTGAACGCTTCGACTTGCTGTTGGTTCCGGCCTTCTGCTTTGCTTTTTTCTTTTCTTCGAGTTCGAGAGAATCTTTATATTTCTTGATGATGAAATCGGCAGATCTTGCAGCGCTCTCGCCGATGTGTGCCCATGTGTCCTGACGGGCCTTCTCACGGCCTTCGGTAAATGAAGGGTTCTCGATGCAGTTGTCTATCAATTCCTTTATGTTGCCGACGTTGTCATCGTTGAGTTCCATGCCCAGGTCAGACAGGATCCTGAATGTCCAGGGAGTCTCATCGATCCAGTCAGCGTCGTAGGGTCTGATGTCGAATTTGGTATCTGTATAGATGATCGGCTTATCGAATACCATGGCGAACTCGAACATGACGCCCGAATAGTCTGAGATCAGGATATCCGACAGTCTTAAAACATCGAAATTATCGATATCCGTGTTCCATGTAACCTTGGAAGTATCATTGTATTTGCTCATGAGTTTATCGAGCATTGCCTTTTCCGAAGCAAATGACTGGGGATGCGGTCTTACAATGATTTTGTATCCCGTGGAGATCAGGGCATCTATGAGCTTCTCGCCGAATCTCGAGAGAATGCCGCTCTCACCCCATGACGGAGCGAGCAGAACAGTTCTCTCATGAGCGGGTGCCGCCTCTGAGGATTCAACTCTCTTTTTCATCTCATCAAGATAGGGAACACCGCAAATGGCTATGTCTCTGGGTTTGATGCCGCGCATTTCCTCGAGCTGTCTGGCCTGAACCTCCTGATAATCGCCGCCAAGGATAAAAGCATCATAGTGGTCGGTTCCGTACATGCGGTACATTGTCAGATCCTTGGCCGCATGCATTATGTGGATGTAGCAGTCTACGTCTTTCGAGCGTTTCCACTGGAATACATCAAGGCTTGGTGTTGTGGCAAAAACGACATAGGCATTCAGAAGATTTAATTTGGAGAATGCCTTGTTGCCCTCTCCGATAAACTGGCATGTTATGTTCCTGAATTTCCTTTTAAATGCCGGGTCATCTTCAGAACAGGTCATGTAAACGATCGCCTGATCTTTCTTATCAAGTTCATTCAGGATAGGTTCAAAGATATTCCAGTATCTTTTATGCTCATTGAAGATAACGATGGGTAATTTGGTGCCGTTCTTCGCATTCTTGCTGCCGCTCGTGGAATACTTGATCTTCATGATAAGGGCACGGACCGAGAATATGGCAACGCTGAACAGACCGAATAATACGGTAAACAGCATTCCTCCCGTTCCGGGATCAATATATAACATTATATTCGAATTCATTTTATGCCCTCTGAAAGATCCATAATGATAATACCGTTCTCAACCTTTAATTTTACTATATTTAAAAATGATGTGTTCGTTTCATGCAGGAACCTCATCTTATGATCTGCCATGCGTCTGTCAGTTTATCAAGACTCCATGCGGCATTTGCAGGACTCGTTGACGGCAGGCAGATTCCGTCTTTTTTCAACGTGGGGAGCAGGTATTTCCTGTAGAGTTGATCAGCCTTTTTGCCGTTAAGATATATAGCCTTAATGTCTGCGGTCTTTAAGATGACGGAAATGTCGTTGACGGTTACGTTTCTTATGCTCGAATCTGATGAGCCATCGATCTCACACGATCCGATGACATCCCACAGGGCGATGTGATTCCTTAACAGAAATTCTTTTTTCTCATCAATAGTTGCCGGTGTATCCTCTCCGAAAACCTTTGCCGCAACCTTCCAGAAACGGTTCTGCGGATGCCCGTAAAAGAATCCTTCCTCCCGGGATTTAACGGAAGGAAAACTGCCTAGTATCAGCACTTTCGAATCTTTATCGTAAACCGGGGATATGGGATGAACTATCACTTTTGCTCCTTTATATCAGAGTGCAGGCCTGCACTTGACGATCGCTTCCGTGACACCGGTCATGACGAGTTCGTTGTTCTGGTTGCAGATATGCATGGTGACCTCGACAAGACCGTTTCTCTCATTGCGCTTAACGAGATTTGTTATCTCGGCACTCCCGGTCAGAACATCGTCAGCAAATACCGGCTTGATCCATTCGATCTTCGTGGACTTGCCTGCGAGGAGTTCCTCACCGAAGAAATCCACTTCAAGATATTTAGCCCATACTGAAACAAATGACATTACACCCGGTGCGATCAGTTTCCCGAACGGTGTTGTCTTTGCATATTCCTCATCGGTGTGAAGGGGAATGTTGTCGTAATCTTTAGCGAACTCGATCATCTTCTCTTTGCGGATGAGCGCAGGTTCGGTATCGACCTTCATTCCTGTTTTAAGTTCATCAAAATACATGTTGTTTATCTTTTCCTGTCTGAATTATTGTTGTGTGGGACGGAGGCTGATCAGTGCTCTCCGACATATGTCCAGTTCTCTGCATTGTGAGGATCGCCGCCTTCAAAGATGAACCAGGCACCCGGATCGAATGTGCTGCCGCTGCTCGCCGAAGGTTCGCAGTCGTTCAGCAGAAATACAGTCTGCGGACCGTTTTTGAACTGTGAATTAATAGGATTGCCCGTAAAGGGATTTAAGGGATTTTCGATCAGTCCCTCAGTTGCAATTACCGGCACATCGGCATTAGTCATGAATTCTTCCGATACGGTAAATCCCGTGCTGTTAAAATCCTTGACCATAAGAAGGGGCATGAAGAATTCCATGTCTTCGCCATTGCACATGATGTCGAACTGGCCGAGGCATCTTCCGTGGTCTGCAACGATAATGATCCTGGTATTGTCATAGACTCCCAATTCACGCAGATAATCGAACCATTCGCCGAGCCTCAGGAAAGCAACCATGTTTACGTGGTAGTGAGAGACCTGATTGGGGTCGCTCATTGCCATTGTTACGCCGTTGACAGTGTAACGGGATTCGAGATCCGTATCATACATGGTGTTATCAACGGTAAGTGCAGGCGTATAATCCGGTTCCTGCAGCAGGCAGGGAGAATGGGTCGTCTTATTTGCCATCATGAAGAAAGTGTTCTCTGAACTGTCGCTGACGGTTGTGATCTTGGGCAGATTTGTCAGGACAGGATACGAGTCAAGGAAATTTTTTGAGTAGCCTGTGGCTGTGCTCACGTCATGGATATGCTGCAAAGGTGAGACGCTGACAGCGCTGCCTTCGTCGCCTGTGACAGATACGGATTCGTTATATGTTCCGTCGTCATAGACAGTCTCCTGCAGGATGACAGGGGAGATCTTCATCAGGGAGTAGAAGAAGAAGTTGCGGTTGCGCAGGCTGTCCACTTTTTCAGATGATTTAGCTGAGAATTCGTTGGTTACGTCATTATCCAGAACACTGAAATAACCTTCTGTTAAGTAGCAGTTGAATTCCGGATGATCGGCATAAATTGATAAGTCAGGAATATATGTATATCCGGCATACGGAGGATCACATATGGTTACTGTATAGCCGTTCTCTCCGAAGAGCACCGGCATTACCCTCAGAGCTTCGTCATGTTTATCCACCAGATTCATGTCGGTTCTCTCATTAATGCGTTCCGGCGTGTATTCATAGCCGCCGAACATCGCGGGCGCGCCGAACATGGTATATGCGCCGTAAGATATCGTATTGGGATAGTAAGTAAATCCGTCGAACTGCTCTGCGAGTTCAGGCCTCTCGTTCAGGATGTACGGCACCTGTGTTCCCATGGCACGGTCGAGCATAAGCACAATGACGTTCTGACCGTCTTTGCTTAGTTTTATTTCCGGGATCTCTTCGGTAGGCGCCGTGAAATCGCAGTAAAAATCGTAGGCTTCATAGATCTTATTAATGTTGAACGAGCTTAAGATGATTACGGGCATTACGCCAGCAATCAGGATAACGTTTACGACACTGCGGAATCTCAATGCGACAAAGAAGAATACAAGCGCGATAAGAACTACGACCAGAGCGTTGAATGCATAATCGTACAGCGCGAAAACAGGCTTGTTCTCATACTGCAGTGTGGAAGATATAATTCCCAGATTTGTACCGAACAACATGTAATTCACTACTGACACGCCGCATATTGCCCAGATGCCTTTGCTGAACACAGCCTTCATCTTTTTGCTCATGAAGAAGTAGAATACACCGCCCCATAATACCCAGCTGCCGAATGCCAGGAACAAAGTGTTGACCACGTATGCAAAAGGGTTGGCAGGGTGCAGAACATCTATGAATTCATAAGGGGATGCACTGACAACTGACGAAGGGATGAGGAGTCCTGTAAAGCACGCCATGAAGAATGCTCCGCCGAAGAATGTGACAGTATCTTTTGATGTGGCATCTTCCGGTCTGGTCTTGATCTTCTCTCTGACCATGCCTGCCATGAGCGGCATGCAGAGCAGAACGCAGCCGATACCGAGAAGCGTCTTCTGCCTCATGTCCAGATCGTTCCTGAAGGTTGTGACCAATAAAATGACAACACCTGCCAGAGCAAAGAGAATGTTAAGTATTCTTCTGGGTTCTTTGAGTTTATTGAATATGTTCTTAACGAGTGAGAATACGTTGTTTAACAGCCAGTAGAACACAAGACCTGAAGGTGAGTGGTAGAGCAGCACGAGGAAGACGACTGCCAGACCGTATACCTGTATCTTTGATTTCAGAGGATGTCCTTTTGTATAGATGATTCCCGATACGATGTTGATAAGTGTCATGAGTATCGGAAGGATGTTCACGGGGAAGCTCCCGATCATGAAGGTGGCATCTTCTTTTCCGAGATCGGAGATGAATCCGAATGACATTCCGTTTAAGCTCTGCATACCTGATAAGAGCCTGTAAGCAGCAATGAAGAACGGGATCTGGAGAAGGAGTGATGCTGAGCTCTTGAGAGCGTAGATGGGTTTATAGTGGTTGATGCGGTAGTATTCCTGGAGCATCATGAAGCGCTCATCGCCTTTAAATGTCTCCTTGGTTCGCTTGATTCGGTAAGCCATCTTAGCCTGGATGTCGCGCTCTTCGGCCTGAAGTTCATCGGCACGTTTGTAGAGAGGGAGGACCAGAAAATTGACCGCGATGCTCAGGAAAATGATCGACAGACCTTCGTTGCCGATTATCCTGTTGGCCACGGTAAAGATGACTTCGAGCAGGAGCTGAAGCGGTGAGATTACTAATGTATACAGTATTGATAAAAAATTCATGACAATGATTATAATACTATCTTTTTATGCCTACAATTATCACTGAAACCGTAGGGAATCAGATGCGTCAGGCAACAGTCAGTTTTTTAGTCGTTGCAGAGATGGAAGACTGAGTTCCGGCTCAGGTAAGAACTACTCGCCTGTAACTTTGCGGATAAGCACATTGGCACCCAATACTAATAATATGACTACGGCATTTGCGGCAACCAGGATAAGCAGCATCTTTCTGGGGTAGTTATACAAAAAACGTTCCTGAGTGAAACTGCAATCAAGATATACGGCTATTTTATCATCGTCAAAAGGATCTTCGGGTTCGTCGTTCAGTCTTGCGGTGATATCCAAAACCCTTAATCTGTCACGGGGTATAATCTCCGCTAATCCGGGATGCACTCCCTTATTCACATAACCAATTAACAAATACACGGACACGTTCAAAATCCGCGGCGAAAAACATGCTTTCGAACACAAATCCCAGCTATTTGAACAAACTGTTAGTTTTTGAATAACACAGGGTGAATTTATCCCGATACGGTTGTTTTAATATTCCTGTAACATATACTGATTTTATAGCCGTTTACAGGCTGTGTATCGTTCGGATGTAATATTCGATACGGCTCTGTCCGTAAATCCTGAAGATCGGAGGTAAGACAAATGGATTCAAGAGAATTGTGTATTGATGAACTCGGCAAGGTCAATGGCGGATTTATTACCAATACGGTAATCAGCACACCGATCAAGACATTTCAGAATCAGGACGGCGTGCATAATGCAGCACTGACAGATGTTGATCCATATATGAGGTCTGCCCCTGCCAGAATGGGAAGACCTGCTTACGATTCAAATACAGGTGTGGATCCTTATATGAGGTCTGTTCGCTGAATTCCCCGGAGTTCACCGTTAAGGTGTGAATATTCAGCCTTTCTGTAAGGGGCTGTCTCACATGAGTGGGATGGCCCTTTTTGCTGGTGTTTCGAAAATGATAATATGTATGGTGAAATGACAGGAGGTAAATATGGAATTTTCAACAGACATTTTCTCGCAGTTCGACAAGAAGTGGGCACTCCTTACGGCAGGCAGGCCCGGTGACTTTAACACAATGACTATCAGCTGGGGCGGCATGGGCACTCTGTGGGGTAAACCGGTCGTTACGTCATATGTCCGCACGAGCCGTTACACACATGAGTTTGCTGACAGGGAAGAGTATTTCACGGTCAGCTTTTTCCCTGAGGAATATAAGAAAACGCTCGCTGTCCTGGGTTCAAAATCAGGACGCGACATCGATAAGATCAACGCTTCCGGTCTTACTCCGGTAGCTGCCGGAGAATCGGTAACTTTCGAAGAGGCTGAGGTCACGCTGCTCTGCAAAAAACTGTTTAAGCAGAGGCTTGATCCTGCGAATATCGTGGATCAGGGAGTTAAGGATTCACATTTCTACGACAACGATGCCGAGCACGACATGTATATCGGAGAAGTCGTGGAGATCCTTTAAGCCGGTCATTTGCTGACATGAAAAAAGCCCCGTTTTTGTACGGGGCTTTTTGTTATTGCTTATTTCAGTTATCTTCTGACACATATATCAGATAGTAATAGTTGTTGCTCTTATCCTTGATCTTTTTGTAGCAGACGAGCCAGTCATGGGTATCATCGACATGGATCCTGACACCTTTATCATATGTGTTCAGCAAGTCGAAAAATTCGCTTCCCTGTGCGCCCGCGCTGTAGCGGTCAACAAATGCATTATAGATTTCCATCGCCTTATCGGGATCGTGTATTCTCATCTTCATCGAGAATTCGATCGCACCGGTGGATTCGGTTCCTTCTATGTCGAAGCTCTCGATGTGATCGATCTTCTCATCTGGAAGGATCAGGTCATAGAACATGAACAGGCCGCTGCTGCTGACAGAATCTGCGTTGGTATATGCCGGGTGCTTGAGTTCCTTATCGAAAGTCTTAATATCAGCAATGTCATAGGTATGCGCGATGCCGTGATAATACTCATATTCGGCAATGATCTCATCGGTCGACAGATCCTGGATAATGTAGTAGCTGTCCATTCCTTTATAGCCACCACCCTCGTAATAGGCTCTGCCCTGAGTTTCCCTGGGTGTTGTAGGCGTCGGATCCGGATTGTCCCTGTACTGACTGCTCTCTGTCTCCTCGTCATCATCGTCTTCCCAGACATCGACGTCCGGTGAATCATTATAATTCACCGCATGTGCTGCAAGTGCAATTATTCCCACTGTTGCTGCCGCTAAAGCAATAGTTCCTGCTGCAACACCAATCAATACTTTCTTGGCCATAATATCTGCACCTTTCTTATCTTCCCCAAAGGATCAGTTACCCTCTATACAACTAATAAGAACAGATTGTTGCATATTACCGGTCAGATAAGGAAATTATATCATTCCGTAAAAAGGGGTTGTCGCAAAACGAAAGCGATGGCCCCTAACTTATTGGCAAAAGAAAATGGGTCCCGGAGGGCCCATTTATTGTTAGTATATTTTTGTGCATAAACTTCTTTCGATATAAGAATACTGATCATTTTAGAACTCTTGATCCTGCAGTTCCAAACCATAAGTTCTTACATCCCCGTGGACATCATCGAATATCCACTCACCGATTCTTCTGTCA
>JAEEGL013407508.1_pt1 | contig 36368 bp, 25 predicted proteins | sample 9134231 | NCBI WGS metagenome assembly JAEEGL01 (sample SAMN16246548, study PRJNA631951) | gut metagenome | biome: gut microbiome; feature: rumen; material: fiber-attached | host: Bos | place: Iran: Karaj | collected 2018-10 | reverse complement strand
GCTCATCACCGTCACCATCCACGCGGCCCGTCCCGGTTTCATCATCGGCAAGGGCGGCCAGGAGGTCGACAAACTCAAGGAAGAGCTCAAGAAGGTCACCAACAAGGACATCCAGATCAACATCTACGAGGTCAAGCGCCCCGAGGTTGACGCCCACATCGTAGCGGACTCCATCGCCCGCCAGATCGAAGGCCGTGTCAGCTACCGCCGCGCCATCAAGATGGCCATCGCCAACACCATGCGCGTTGGCGCAGAGGGCATCAAGATCCAGATCGCCGGCCGCGTCGGCGGCGCCGAAATGGCTCGCAGCGAGATGTTCAAGGAGGGACGTACCCCTCTGCACACCTTCCGTGCAGATATCGACTACGCGCTGGCAGTCGCCAACACCAAGGTCGGTACCCTCGGAATCAAGGTGTGGATTTGCAACGGTGAGAAGTACGGCCGTCAGGACCTGACCCCGGCCGCACTCGCAGCCGCCAATTCACAGGCTGCAGGCCAGCCTCGCGGCGACCGCCGCGGTGGCGACCGCCGTGGCCGTGGCGACCGCCGTGGCGGTCGTGGCGAACGCCGTGACGAAAGGAGGTAATTCTAACCTCTCTATAACCTTCAAGGGGCGCCCGGTTTCGGACGCCCCTTGATTCTTGCGTGCAGTTGTGTGTCAGTCCTCCCAGGAGAGCACCCGGGAGCCGTCGGGCTCTACGGAGATGGACACCCGAAGGGTTTCTTCCGGGAGCAGGTCCTCGATGTTCTCGGGCCACTCCATCAGACAGAGCGAGCCGCTGTCGAGATAGTCGTACAGACCGATATCCAGGGCCTCGACGGGCTTGGCAATGCGGTAAAAATCAAAATGATAGACGCTCTCGCCCGAAGCGGTGCGGTACTCGTTCACTATCGCGAAGGTGGGTGAACTGACCGCATCTTCGCGGACGCCCAGCTCCTTGCATACCGCCGTGGTGAAAGTGGTTTTGCCTGCGCCCATGGGGGCGTAGAAGGCAATGAGCGTATGCCCGGCGGTAAGGGCCAGGAATTCCTTCGCGGCGCGCCCGAGATCGGCGAGTCCGTCTATTCTGATGCTGTGTTTCATTCGTGCCTCTCGGGGATGTTGATGTCCAAGCGGAACTTGGGGATGTCGAGCACGGGCTCGTCATGGCTCTCGCGGACCACATCCCACATACGCTGAACTATTTCAGGATGCTCCGTGGAAACGTCGTGAGCCTCGCTGGGGTCGGTGGACAGATTGTAGAGCTCCATGGCATGGTTGCCTTTTGCCGCCTTCTGAAGGAGGCCTTTCCACTCGCCGATGCGTACGGCAACCCATCCCTTGCCTCCGGGGAACTCCCAGTACAGGTGGTCGTGCTCCTGCTGTTTCTTGGGTTTGCCCTTGATAATGGGCGCGAAGGAAATGCCGTCGTTCTCCGGCGCTTCAACTCCGGCCAGCTCTGCGAAAGTGGGCATGAGGTCGGCGAAATATGCCATGTGGGCGCTCCTGGAGGCCTTCAGACGGTCGCCCCATGCCACGATGAACGGCATGCGGATACCGCCTTCGTGCAGCGAACTCTTGCCCCACCCGGCAGCGCAGCTGAAGGGACCGCCGCTCTGGAAGTACTCCATCGGCGAGTTGCCGTTGTGCGCAGGGCCGTTGTCGGAAGTGACGATGAAGATGGTGTTTTTCCAGATTCCGAGTTCCTTGAGCTTGGCCACCAGTTTGCCCACCTGGGTGTCGATATGGGTGACCATGGCGGCATAGGAGGCGTGCGGGTAACGCACGGGCAGATACATTCCGCCGTCGGTGCGGGGCTCCTCGTCGCCTAGTTTATCGACATAATGCATCACTTCGTCCTCCGGAGCCTGCACGGCGCTGTGCGGAACGGTGGTGGTCCACATGGCGAAGAAGGGGCCGCCGGCGTTGTCGACGATGAACTTCTCCAGCTTTTCGTACATCAGGTCGGGACTGTAGTATTTACCGCCGTAGCGCTCGTAATTCGCCGGATCGAGAGGGTCCAGGCCCTCCGGGAGCGGCTCGCCCTGCATCACGGTTTCGTTGCCGGTGGCAATCTTGACGTCGTTCTCCCAAAGGTTAGCGGGGTAGTACGAATGCGCCAGAGCCTGGCAGTTGAATCCGTAGAAGTAGTCGAAGCCCATCTTGTTGGGGGTGGAGTCGCTGGAAGGGAATCCCAGGCCCCATTTACCCACCATTGCCGTCTTGTATCCGGCCTCCTGCATCATCTTCGCGATGGTGGGAGTGCCTGCAAGCATAGGCTGCTGGCCTTCCATGGTGTCGTCGAGGAAGAGGCAGTTCCAGCCGCGGTCGTCGGTGGGGACGAAGTGCTCCTCATTGTTGCGTATCTGGCTGTGTCCCATGTGCTTGCCTGTCATGATGCAGCAGCGCGAAGGGGCCGACAGCGGGGCCGAGGTGTACATGTCGGTGAAGAGTATGCCGTGCGATGCGAGGGCGTCGATGTTTGGCGTCTCTATCATTTGCTGCCCGTAGCATCCGAGGTCGCCGTAACCGAGGTCGTCGAACATCAGGTAGATGATATTGGGCTTTTCCGTCGCCTTGTCGGAGCCTGCGCATCCGCACGCTGCGGCCGCTGCAGCCGCAAAAAGGAGTTTGTTCGTCTTCATATGGCAATATTCGTCATTATTTGCGGAATCTGCAAATAATAATTATTTTTGCTAGGATAATAGAATAACCAATGGCTTTTGTAGACTGGCTTATCGTAGCCCTTTTCCTTGGCGCACTTGTCACCATAGGCTACCTCTTTTCTCACAAGAACAAGAACATTGAAGATTATTTCGTGGCGGGCCGCTCCATGCCCGGATGGCTCGTGGCGATTGCCGCAACCGGCACCACCATCAGCGCCGGCACCTTCGTTGGATCGCCGGAACTGGGTTTCAACACCAACCTGACCTATGTGCTCAACCTTCTGGGTTCGATTGTAGGCGGATGCCTGGTGGCAGCGCTCATACTGCCAAAGCTGTATAACGCCCGCACGATTACTATTTATGGATTCATAGGCGACCGTTTCGGCAACACCTCCAAGCACGCCAATTCGGTCATGTTCCTCATAGGCCAGCTGCTCACCAGCGGCAGCCGCCTGTTCATCGCCGCCATCGCCATCAGCGTCATCGCCTTCGGCAGCATACAGTTCCAGTTCATGGTATGGAGCATCATAATCCTCGGCGTCGTGTCCACATTCTATACGATGATGGGAGGCATCAAGGGCCTGCTCTACATCGATACCTTCCAGACGCTGCTGATGATTTTCACCGGCGTGGTGGGACTGGTCATCGTTGCCTGCGACCTTAACGGACTGAGCCTCAGGGACGTATGGCAGACCCTGACCGCAGACGGCATGGTCAAGGCGCCCGCCGCCACCGGAGTGGCCCCCGGACTCGCCGCCGACGGCACCCTGAACGGATGGGTTCCCGGCAGCAAGGTGCAAATGTTCGACCCCAGCGTCGACTTCAGCAAGCCGTACACCATCCTGGGAGGCCTGATCGGCGTGGCGTTCTTCAAGATCGCACAGTACACCACAGACCAGGAGTTCGTGCAGCGCCAGCTGGCCTGCAAGGACGTGCGCAAGGCGGGCCGTTCGCTCGTGGCCTCGCAGCTCATCGCGCTGCCCGTGGTGCTCATTTTCCTGTGCATCGGCCTGCTGCTGTACGTCAAATACATCCACGATCCCGCGTGCGACGGCGCCCTCAGCACCGCGTTCTTCAGCGACGCGCGCGACATCTTCCCGCAGTACATCAAGAACCATATACCCATCGGCGTGCGTGGTCTGATGATCACCGGCCTGCTGGCAGCGGCCCTGTCGAGCTTCAACTCCGCCATCAACTCCATGGCTTCCAGCTTCGTGGCCGACCTCTACCTGCCACTGCGCGAGCGCCGGGGCAAGGCTGTCAAGAGCGACAAGGACCAGATCGCATCGTCGCGCTGGATGGTGGGGCTCATGGGCATGATGCTCACCGGTTTCGCCATCGTGACCTGCGTGATGCAGCAGAGCAGCGGCCTCAACCTGGTGGACTTCGCCACCGGCATCATGTGCTTCGCCTACGCCGGCATGATCGGAGTGTTCCTCACCGCCATCTTCACCAAACGCGGCAACGGCAAGAGCGTGATCGCCGCCCTGATCGTGGGCGCGCTCATCATCATCCCGCTGATGTTCCAGAAGGAATTCTTCGGCCACAATTACATCGCATGGACCTGGTGGTGCCCCATCGGCGGCCTCATCTCCACCCTTGTGTGCATGCTCGGCAAACCTAAAGCAGCCGTAAAATGAAAAGAATACTGACAGTGCTCGCTCTGGCCGCCTGCTGCGTGCAGGTGCTGGCCGGAAACGTGTGCGGACGAGTGACCTGCAACCGCCAGCCTATGGCCGGCGTAGCCGTGTCCGACGGCATATCCATCGTATTCACCGACAGGGACGGACGCTATTCCATCGACTCCGACAAGCGCGACGGGAGCGTGTTCGTGATCACGCCATCGGGGTATGTCGCCCGCAGCATCGACGGCCTGCGGCCCGGATTCTGGCAGCCGCTGTATCTCGCCCCGGAGCTGGAGGAGGTGCACGATTTCGTGCTCGAGAAGCAGGACCAGAGCCGCTACACCGTTGTTTTCCTGGCCGACATGCACCTGTCGAACGACCCGGCGCGCGACGACCTGAACCGCTTCCGCAACGAGGTGATGCCGGTGATCCGCAGGCAGGCCGCGGCCGCTACCGGAGCTGTGTACACCATCAATCTCGGCGACACCACCCACGACATCTACTGGGGCGAGTTCAACTTCAACGAGACCGACGCCCTGCGCCTGCTGCAGGACCTTGAATACCCCACGCCCATGTACTCCATCATGGGCAACCACGACCACGATCCGTCGGTGGTCGGCGACGACGTCGACCGCCGTGCCGCCTGGCGCGAGCGCGACTGCTGGGGCCCTGGCCAGTTCTCCGTGAACATCGGCGGCGACCACTGGGTATTCCTCGACAACATCATCTATATCAACGTGGAAGGCAAGGGCAAGAAGGCTCCCGGCGTGCTGGGCGACCGTTCCTATCTGAACGAGCTCACGGAGGACCAGATGGCATGGCTCGAGAAAGACCTGGCGCTGGTGGACAAGGACGCGCGCGTTTTCATCTGCACCCACGCTCCCATGCTCTTTTCTGGAAGGAGCAGCGGGCTGCTGATGCCCCGGAAGCAGGTCCAGCGGATTGCGGAACTCTGCGCGCCGTTCTCACACGACCTAACGGTGTTCTCCGGCCACAGTCATCGCAACGATATCCGTACACACGAAGACTTCCCCCGCATCCACCAGCGTACGCTGCCCGCCACTTCCGGCATAATGTGGACCACCGTGCGCGACTGGCCCCTGTACAGCAGCGACGGCGGCGACGCCGGCATCTGGATCGGCAATTTCGAATCCGGAGCGGAGCCGCGCTACCGGCTCGAGACCTATCTGTACGGCGAGAAATACTGCCGCTTCTATGACATGAATTCCGTAGGCGAAGCGTACCGCTCAAGCGAAGGGATAAAGAAGCAGCAGGAGATGTTCCCCGATACCCGCGCCGACTACGGCAAGAAGCAGTGGCGCAACCACGTGTTCCTCAACTACTGGGGCTGGGAGCCGGGAGATTGTGTGGAGATGTACGAGAAGGCCCGTAAACTGAAGGTGGAGGCTACCACCTACGAGGATCCGACCAAGAATTTCGCCTATGAACTGCCCCGCGTGATGTCGCCCTACAAGCACAGCAGCAAGAGCTCCAAGGACAACACCTATCACATGTTCGTGGCAAAGACGTCATCACCCAAGACCCCCGTCACCGTGCGCATATACGGCGCCGACGGCAATCTCAAGTACGAGCGAGTCTACGAGCGCCCGCGCGCCTTCGACCCTTCGAAGCCGGAGGACTGACAGTCTATCTGTAATCGCCTTCGAGCTTCTCGCCGGTGTTGCCGGGGCTGAGGCGGTAGAAGGCGGCGCCGTGGGGAGGAACTGAAACTTCCCAGCGTTCCTTGCCGGTCACCTTGCCCATGTCCTGCTGACGCCAGAGGTCGCGGACGGTCTGTTCGCCCAGGATACCCAGCTTGAAGGGGGTGAAGCCCAGGGTGCGCTCCTCCTCACCGAGGTTGAAGAGCGCGACGGCGACGGAGCCGTCCTCAAGCAGTTTCACGTAGGTGGCGTGGCCGTCACCCTGGATGGTGTTCACGCCCTGGATGCCGAGGGGATCCTGGTTCACGTCCAGCACTTCGGTATTGGTGAGCAGGCTGACGGTGAAGTCGTCAAGCATGGCCATGTCGCAGCCGAGAAGCATGGGCGAAGCCAGTATGGCCCAAAGGGTTATGTGGGTGTACTGCTCCCAGGGGTTGAGTTCCGTCCAGTGCATCTTGCGTCCCCAGCCTACCTTGCCGAGAACAAGCATGTCGGCGTCGGGCCAGTTGCCCGGGCCGCGGAATCCTGCCCAGCAGTCCTGCCCCTTGAATCCGATATCGGACATGCTCTGCCAGGTATCGCGGATGTCGCCGGTGGTGCGCCAGCACTGGGCGTACTTCTGAAGGACGGGTCCGAGCACAACCCTGGAGTGGTTGGAGATGCTGTAGACTATGTCGCGCCCGGTGGCGTCGATGGCCTCGCGCATGTCGCGCAGCCACCATTCGTCGTTGGGGTTCCAGTCGTATTTGAGATAGTCCACTCCCCATTCTGCCCACTGCTTTGCGTCGGCGCGGGCGAAGGAATACTTGCCGAAGATGCGGAACTCTTCCCTGTTTAGTTTGCTTCGGTCGAGCTTCAGTACACCATCCACCAGGCCGTCTTCGATCCACCAGTATTTGCCGTCGGGGCTGTCGCAAGAGCTTCCGATGTGCCCGGCATAGGTAGTTATCCACGGTCCTGAGTAGATGCCGAACTTGAGGCCGAGGGCATGGATGGAGTCGCCGAGAGCCTTCATGTCGGGGAACTTGCTATTGGGCTGGATGCCGTTCCACTTGCCTCCGCGGATGCCCTGCCAGCCGTCGTCGATGTTGATATAGGTCCAGCCGCAGTCGGCCAGGCCCTTATCCACCATCGCACGGGCGGACTGCATGATCTGCTCCTGCGTCACGGTGTTGCCCCAGCAGTTCCAGGAATTCCATCCCAGCGGCGGCGTCAGGGAAATGCGGTCGCCGATCTCGATGCGCAGCGTGCGTTCGTCGGATCCGAGGGCGTTGACTGCCTTGAGGGTCACGTTGAAGACGCCTTTCCTGCGGGCCCGGCCGCTGATGATTCCGGTATCGGGATTGAGCTTCAGGCCGCGCGGGAGACCTTTCGCCTCGAAGCGCATGGGACGCACGCCGGTGGCCGGAATGCGGTACAGGAAGTCGGCTTTCTTGCGGGCGCCATACACCTTTGGTCCGTTGATGCGGGGGGTGTCGGGGGCCTTGGGAGTGAGGATGTACTCGCTGTAGTCGGGTACTGTGATGCTGTCTTCGCCGGGGAGCTGTGCTGCCACCGGAAGGCTGAGGGCCAGAATGGCAAGGAGTGTGGTTAATTGTTTCATAATTGTGATAAAGATAGGAATTTTTTCGTACCTTCGCTCTATCCCGGCATTATAATCTTTCAGGAGCATGAAAATAATCTGTGTAGCAGACGCATTCGTCACCCCCGCCATGATGGAGGAAGGAGTCCGTCCATTCCTCAGGGCCGGGGACGAGATGCATGTCTTCTTTTTCGGATACGGGGAAAGAGCTGCCATGCGTGACCTCGTAAAGACTATCGAAGCCCGCCGGATAGACGACCTGGACCTGCCTGAAGGACTGGAAGAAGCCATAAAGGATGCCGATCTGCTGATCACACACCTCTGCCCGGCGAACAAGCGCCTGATTGCCGCCGCAGGCAGGCTCAAGGCGATCATGTCATGCCGGGGCGGGCTGGAGCACATCGACATTCCCGCAGCATCCGCCAAGGGAATCATAGTTTCCAACAACCCCGCCCACAACGCCAACGGCGTGGCCGAGTTCACCGTAGGGCTCATCCTTTCCGAAACCCGCAACATAGCCCGTGCGGATGCAGCCCTCAAGCGTGGGGAATGGCGCAAGACATACCCCAACACCGCCACGACTATCAAGGAGCTATGCGACTGCACCGTAGGCATAATCGGATTCGGCACCATCGGGCGGCTGGTGGCGGAAAAGCTTTCGGTTTTCGGATGCGGCATACTGGTCTTCGACCCCTACGCGGAGCGGAAAGACGGACCGTACTACTGCTTCACAAGCAAGGAGGACCTCCTCCGGCGGTCCGACATCGTAACGCTTCACGCACGCGCAAATGGCGTGATCATGGGCGAGGAAGAATTCGCCATGATGAAGCGGAATGCCTATCTGATCAACTGCGCAAGGTCGTATCTGGTGGACTCCGAGGCCTTCCGCAAGGCGATGGACAGCGGCAGGCTGCAGGGCGCCGCGATCGACGTATTCGAGAGTGAGCCCGAGATCCCGGACTTCTACCGCAAGTACGACAACGTCACGCTCACCAACCACCGCGCCGGTGACACCATCGAATCGTACAGCAAGGCTCCGGTCTTCGCCATAAAGAATTATCTCGGGTTCCTCGAAGGCGCGGAACTCAAATTCCGTGTCAATTAATACTGTTATATGAAATCCATACTCGAAGGAAGAGAAGCGCTCAGGGCGGAACTCGGCAAAGTGGCCGAAGTGGCCGGTTATCTCTGGCAGAAAGGCTGGGCGGAACGCAACGGCGGCAACATTACGGTAAACATCACACATCTTGTGGATGAGGGCATGCGCGAAATGCCCCCTCTCGGAGAGCCGCTGCCGATAGGAACCGTGCTACCCCGGCTCAGAGGCCTCTATTTCTATTGCAAGGGCACGGGCAAGCGCATGCGCGACCTCGCACGCGACCCCATGTGCGCCGGCAGCATCATAAGGATATGCGACGACTGCGCCAGTTATGAAATCATAGCCGACAGTCCCATCAAGCCCACATCGGAGCTTGCTTCGCACCTCTCGCTGCAGGACTACCTAATCGGATCCGGCAGCAGCTACAAGGCCACGCTCCATACCCATCCCATAGAGCTCGTAGCCATGTCGCACAACCCCTCGTTCCTGGATTCGAAGGTGCTCACCCGCACTCTCTGGTCCATGATTCCGGAGACCCTGGCGTTCGCCCCGCTGGGAATAGGCGTGGTGCCTTACAACATGCCCGGCTCGGTCGAGCTGGCCGACGCCACCACGGCACTGATCAAAGAGTACGACGTGGTGCTTTGGGAGAAACACGGAACCCTGGCGGTGGGAGAAGACATCATCGAGGCCTTCGACAGCACCGACGTCCTGAACAAGGCTGCATGCATCTATATGACCGGATGCAACATGGGCTTCATCCCGGAGGGCATGACGGACAAGGCTATGGAAGACATCCGCAAAGCGTTTTCACTTCCAGACAAAAGAGAGAAATAACCCCATGAAAAGAATACTGCTATTCGCTTTTGCCGCAGCTGCCCTCCTCTGCTCCTGTACCGGCAACGACCATCCAAGGATTCTGGTGCACCGCGGACTCGTGAGCGAGGGCGACCGCTTCGTAACCGACGAGAACACCCTGGACGCCCTTCGCCGCGCCCAGGAGCACAGGGACATAGGCGCCGTCGAGTTCGACGTGCACATGACCAGGGACAGCCAGCTCGTCATCCGCCACGACAACAGGATCGACGCGGGGCTCAGCTGTCAGGGAAGCACCCTGGAAGAGATCAAGGCATATACCCTGCCCCACGGCAACAAAATCCCCACGCTTCACGAGTGGCTGGTGCAGGCCCGGGAGACCCCCTGGCTGCGCCAGGCGCTGGAAATCAAGGTGCAGAAGACACAGGAGCTCGAGAACGCGATGATACGCAAATGCATAGACGAAATACATGCCCTCGGCATGGATGACCAGGTTACGTTCGTGTCGTTCAGCGTCGAAGGGCTGAAAGAAGTGCTGCGTATCTTCCCCGAAGCGGACGTGGTGCTCAACTCAAGCAGCCTGCACGACTCCATGCCACCGGAGGAAGTGAAGGCCAACGGATTCACGGGCGTCTCCTACAACATGAGCGTCATCCTGAACCATCCGGAATGGATAGGACAGTTCCGCGACCTGGGGATTGAAACCTATCTGTGGATGGTGAACAGCACCTACATGCGCGGAATCGCCGAAGACCTGGGATTCAACTGGATCACCACCGATTTCTACGATATCGTAAAATACTGACGCGACTATTCGGGCAGCGTGATATCCATTTCGAACTTGGGATTGCCGCTGGGAACGGGGGCATGTGAAGCCTTTATTATCTCCCACATGCGGGACACCGTTTCCGGATGCTCAGCCGCTACGTCAACGGTCTCCCCCGGGTCTGTTTCCAGGTTGAAGAGCTGCATCCTGCAATTGCCGTCCAGGACATTCTCCACCAGGCCTTTCCACGGCCCGATGCGGACTGCGAGCAGGCCTGTATTGCCCGGGAATTCCCAGTACAGATACTCGTGCTGCGGCTGCTTTGCGCCCTTGAGAGAGGGCACGAAGGAGATGCCGTCGTTTGGCGGAGCCGTTGTGCCCGCGAGCTCGGCGAATGTCGGCATGAGGTCGGTGAACTGGCCTGCGTAGGAGCATCTGCCGGGTTTCAGATGCCCGCCCCAGCTCGCCACGAAAGGCATCCTGATCCCGCCTTCATGCAGGGAACGCTTGCCCCATCCCTTGCCGCACTTGAAGGGGCCGCCGCTGTTGAAATACTCCATCGGGGAGTTGGAATTGCAAGCCGGGCCGTTGTCGGAGGTGACGATTATCAGGGTGTTGTCGTAAACTCCAAGGTCCTTGAGAAGTTGCACCAGGCGCCCCACCTGCGTGTCAATGTGTGTAATCATAGCCGCATACGCGGAATGGGGATACAGCACAGGGTAATACCAGCCGCCGTCGGTGATGGGGGTTTTCTCCTCGCCCAGTTTGTCCACGTAGTACATCACCTCTTCTTCCGGAGCCTGGACGGTGCTGTGCGGCACGGTGGTGGTCCACATCAGGAAGAACGGCCCTCCGGCGCTTTCGGTGACGAATTTCTCCAGCTTGTCGTACATCAGGTCGCAGGAGTAGTTCTGCTGGTTGAACTTGTCGTAACTGCGGATGTCGTAAGGGTCGGCGCCGGGGTCGAGTCGGCGGTTTATGGGCATGTACTCGTTGCCGGTGAGAACCTTCGTTTCGTTTTCCCAGAGATAGTCGGGGTAGTATGAGTGCGCCAGCATCTGGCAGTTGAATCCGTAGAAATAGTCGAAGCCCATGTCGTTCGGAGCCGAGCCGGAGCCGGGCCCGCCGAGGCCCCATTTGCCTATCATGGCGGTGCGGTAGCCGGCGTCGCGCATCATAGCCGCCACCGTAGGAGTGCCTTCGGCCATGGGCCACTGCCCCTCGAACTGCGGGTTCTCGCTGATGCGTTTGAAATAGCCGTCGGCGTTCGCAGGCACGAGGTCCTCGGGGCGCGGCACCCTTTCGTCGTTGGACCGTATCTGGCTGTGGCCGGTATGCATGCCCGTCATGATGCTGCAGCGCGACGGCGCAGACAGCGGGCAGGCGGTATACATGTCGGTGAACACGATGCCGCCCTCGGCAAGCGCGTCGATGTTTGGGGTCTCGATGAGTTTCTGCCCATAGCAGCCAAGGTCGCCGTAGCCGAGGTCGTCGAACATCAGGAATAAGATATTGGGGCGCTCCGGCAGACGGGTGTTGCAGCCGGTGAGCAATATGGCCGGCATGGCGGCCAGGCAGGCATTATGAGCTTTCATAGCGCTAATATAGCAAAAAGGGCCGAAATCAAGGCATCTTGCGGTCGAGGAAACGATATGCGGCAGCTTCTGAAATGTGCTGCGGGAGTATTGATTCTGAGCCTTCCAGGTCGGCTATCGTGCGGGCCACCTTGATGATGCGGAAATACGCCCTCATCGACAGCCCGAGCCTGTCCATCAGCGAGATCAGCAGGTTCTTGCTGTCTTCGCCCAGCACGCAGAAACGCTCAATCTGCTTGTTGCTCATTTCCGAATTTGCGTTGATATTCTGGCCTTTGAAGCGCTTCTGCTGTATTTCCCTGGCCGCCGTCACCCTTGCCGCCACCGCTGCGCTCGGCTCCGAGCGCCGGCCTTCGGCCCTCAGCCTGGTAAGCTGGGCCGCATCCAGCATGGGAACGACCAGCTGCAGGTCGATCCTGTCCATCAAGGGACCGCTCAGGCGCGAGAGGTACGCCAGGCGCTGGGCCGGAGTGCAGGTGCATCTGTCGCCGACTCCCCAGTAGCCGCAGGGGCAGGGGTTGGATGCCAGCACGAGCATGAACGACGAAGGATATTCCACCTTCGACTTGAGCCGGGAAATCACCACCTTGCGGTCTTCGATCGGGCCTCTCAGGGCTTCGATCACGCTGCGCGGCATTTGCGCGGCCTCGTCGAGAAAGAGCACGCCATTTTGTGCGAGGCTCACCTCCCCGGGCACGATTCCGTCGCCCGCTCCACCACCGATGATGGCGGCCAGCGACGCCGAATAGTGCGGCGAACGGAAGGGCCTGCGGTCCATAAGCCCGTAGCGCAGGTTCCCCTTGCCGGCGATGCTGAATATCTTCGAGGTAAGCAGGCTTTCCTCCCTGGTCATGGGTGGCATGATTCCGGCCAGGGCCTTCGCCAGCGAGCTTTTTCCCGAACCAGGCGGACCGATCATGGCTACATTGTGAGATCCTGCGGCGGCTATTTCCAGGGCGCGCTTGGCGCCTTCCTGGCCGATGATGTCGGCGAAGTCCGGAATGTCCTGGCGCAGGCCGGCCCCGGTTCGGGATTCCTTCATGCTGCGGTAAGCGGAGCTGTTCCAGACAAGCATGCCGGAGCAGTCTTCCTCGCCGGAGAGAATGTTTACCACGTCGTCCAGGGTATGCACTCCGTAAACGCTGACGTTTTGGAGTTCGGCAGCCTCGAGCGCCGACGCCAGCGGAAGAATGATACCGTCAAAGTCTTCCGAGGCAGCGAGTTCCGTGAACGGGAGCGCGCCCGGGATCCCCCTCACGCTGCCATCCAGGCCAAGTTCTCCCATCATAAGGAAACGCCCCGCCAGAGGCAGTTCCCGCTGGTCCGACGCCGCGATGATTCCTATAGCTATTGGGAGGTCGTAGCCGCTGCCGTTCTTGTGCACGTCCGCCGGTGCCAGGTTGATGACTATGCGCTTCCCCGGAATGCGGTAGCCAAGAGCCTGGAGGGCGGTGGTGGTGCGCAGCAGGCTCTCTTTTACGGCGACGTCCGCCAGGCCGACGAGGTGGATTCCGATGCCCCGGTCGATGTTGACTTCCACGGTTACCTTGACCGCGTCTATCCCCACGCATTTGGCGCCGTATACCCTAATCAGCATCGTGTTCCCGTATATCAACGGCCAGCCCGGAAAGGAAGCCGTGCAGTTTGTACTCGAGAGTGTCGCCGGCCACCGTCAGGAACGGGAAACTCCCGTCCTTTGGGGTGAGGGCCATGGCAAAATCCCCGCTGATACGTGCGGCGCAGTCGCGCTTGAAAAAGAAGTTGTCCGCAGGCACCTTCAGCGGATACCACGTGTCATCTTCGAAATAAACGTAGCCGGTGTCGGAGCCCAGATTGGTATAATCTCCGTCAAGGCCTACGCCAAGAGTGCTTGCGCCGGGAGCGCCTGTGCCCACTCGACCGGTAATTGCCGGTTCGCCCCTGTGCATGAAGATGGTTCCGTCCAGCCAGTCGAGGGTGCCTCCGAAATCGACATTCACATAATAACCGTCATACAGAAGGACGGTGAAAACGTCCTGCTTGAACAGGACCGACGGGATTCCGTCGAGAGATTTCGCATCGAAATACACGGCATCCGTTTCCTGGGCCAGCTGCATGGTATCTCCGTCCTTCACCAGATATGCGCCATCGCCGTCCCGGTACGAGAAACAGATTCTGCCTTTGTCCAGATACAGCGCTCCCGTAGGGCCGTAGGTATCCATCCCGAAACCGCCCAGGGGGACCGCAGTCTCCGACTGAATGATGACGCGCCCGTCCCTGCGGTACGAAAAACCGCTTCCGGAGGATGAGCGGCCGAGGGTGTAAACGGTGCCGTCCAGAGGGAGGATTCCGGTTATGATTTCCTGTTCCTCCCATTCCCCTATGGTTTCGCCGTTGCATTTTACGGTGGTGCCGCTTCTGTCGCAATAGTCCGAATAGAGTTTGCCGTCTATGATATGATGCCTGTCGGGTGCGGCGCTTATGCGTTTGGAAGGCCCTGCGGGCAGGGAAAGCACGCGTGTGGCGCCTTCGTAGAGTTCAAGGTTGCAGGTTACGGCCCCGAAAGCGGTGTCTCTCTGCCAGTCGTAGCTGTCGGGAAAGCTGACGGCCGATACCATATATACCGTATCGCGTTTGAGCGAGCCGGAGCGTGAACTGTCGGCTCCGTTTTCCGGGATGCGGGGCTCGCCGAGCGAGAGCGGCGGCTCCAGAAGGGTGCAGCATGTGACGGCGAGAGCCGCCGGGAGAAATAGAAATGCGGTTTTCATAGTTTGGTTTTTCCGCAAAGAAAAGCCTTTTTTATTATTCCGCCACTACGCCGCACCCGTCATTCGTCACATTTTTACGATTCTTTAAGGAATTGCTGATTCTTATTGTTTATATTTGCGTTATGCATGATTTGAAACACAGTGTGCTCGACGCCAACCTTGAGCTTGTACGGCACGGGCTCGTCATCCATACCTGGGGCAACGCCTCCGGAATAGACAGGGACGGTTCCGTTGTATGGATAAAGCCCAGCGGCGTTCCCTACCACACCATGACGAAAGAGGACATGGTTCCGGTGGATATGGACGGAAATGTTTGCGGAGGCCATCTGAAGCCGTCTTCCGACACCCCCACGCATCTTGTCCTGTACAAAGCGTTCCCCGTCATAGGCGGAGTGGTCCACACCCATTCCCCGTACGCCACGGCATGGGCGCAGGCCGGAATGGACATTCCGTGCCTGGGCACAACCCATGCGGATTGTTTCCGCGGCCCGGTGCCCTGCACGGCGGACCTTACGGAAGAGCAGTTGAACGGTGAATTCGAGAAAGAAACCGGGATGGCAATCGTCGAGCGATTCCGCAACCTGGATCCCATGCATACGCCCGGCGTCCTGGTAAAGCACCACGGCCCGTTTACCTGGGGCCGCACTCCTCAGGAGGCCGCCTATCACGCCTCGGTGCTGGAAGAAATCGCCAAAATTGCGTTCTTTACCCTTCAAATCAACCCTTCCGCCACCGGCAACGAACTCCTCGAGCGCATCCACTTCTTCCGGAAGCACGGTCCGAACGCCCGCTACGGGCAGTAGACACCCGATACTTTCGCCGCATCTCCGGCCATTCATATCAAAAAAATTAGTATCTTTATACGCTAAACTGATAACCGTATGAAGAGAATCATCGAATGCGTCCCGAATTACAGTGAGGGACGCGACAGGGCGGTAATCGACGCAATCGTCGCCGCCATAGCATCCGAAGAAGGAGTCAAAGTGCTGGACGTCGATCCCGGCCAGGCCACCAACCGCACTGTGGTGACCTTTGTGGGAGAGCCCGAGTGCGTGGTGGAGGCCGCCTTCAAAGGCGCCGCCAAGGCCCAGGAGCTGATTGACATGAGGCAGCATCACGGAGCGCACCCCCGCTCCGGCGCCACCGACGTACTGCCCCTCATCCCCGTCAGCGGCATCACTCTGGAAGAGTGCGCCGAACTGGCCCGCAAGCTGGCCGAGAGGCTTTTCAAGGAGCTCGGAATCCCCTGCTACTGCTACGAGGCGGCGGCCTATAAGCCGGAGCGCCGCAACCTTGCGGTTTGCCGCGCAGGCGAGTACGAGGCCCTTCCCGAGAAGATGGCCGACCCCGCCCGCAAGCCGGACTTCGGCGACGGATACAATGAGGTAGTAGCCCGCTGCGGCGCCACCAACGTGGGCGCACGCAACTTCCTGGTTGCCGTGAATTACAATCTCAACACCACCTCCACGCGCCGCGCCATGGCAATCGCCTTCGACGTGCGCGAGAAAGGCCGCAAGGCGCGCGAGGGCGGCTCCCTCACCGGCAAACTGCTCAAGGACGCCGACGGCAACCAGATATGGATTCCCGGCACCCTGAAGGGCTGCAAGGCGATAGGATGGTACATCGACGAATACGGCATCGCACAGGTGTCGATGAACATAACCGATATCAACGCCACCCCGCTGCACGTGGCTTACGAAGAGGTGAGCCGCGCAGCGGCAGCCCGCGGACTCCGCGTCACCGGGGCCGAAATCGTGGGCCTGGTGCCCAAGAAGGTGCTCATCGACGCCGGCAAGTTCTATCTGGAGCGCCAGCAGCGCTCGCTCGGAATCAGCGAAGACGAAATACTCAAGATAGCCGTCAAATCCATGTCGCTCGACGACCTCAAGCCCTTCGAGCCGAAGGAGAAGGTCATCGAGTTCCTGATGGAGGACGAAGCGGAGCTGGCGAAAAAACGCCGGCTGGCCCGCATGACAGTGGAGGGTTTCGCCCGCGAGACGGCGGCTGAGTCCCCCGCTCCAGGCGGCGGTTCGGTCTCCGCCTGCATGGGCGCATTCGGAGCCGCTCTCGCCACGATGGTCGCCAACCTGTCGGCGCATAAGCGCGGATGGGACGACCGTTGGAAGGAGTTCTCCGACGTCGCGGAAAAGGGACAGGCAGTGCTCGAAGAGCTGCTCGCCCTCATTGACGAAGACACCGCAGCCTTCAACCGCATCATGGACGCGTTCGGCATGCCAAAGGGCAACGACGCCGAAAAGCAGGCGCGTGCAGCCGCCATCGAAGAGGCCACCCTGTACGCCGCCAGCGTGCCCCTGAAGACTATGGAGGCGTCCCTCAAGGCCCTCCCCCTGGCGCTCGAGATGGCCCGCAGCGGCAATCCCGCATCGGCTTCAGACGCCGGCGTGGCCGCCCTCGCCGCACTAGCCGCGGTGCGCGGCGCCGAGCTCAACGTGCGCATCAACGCATCCGGCCTGACCGACAAGACCCCCGCCGGGCCGCTGCTCAAGCGGGCGAAAGAAATCGTCGCCGAAGCCGAAGCCCTGGAAGCCCAGGTTCTGGAAGCCGTAAACGGACATATTGACCTTTAGAATGACAAAGTTTCAAGAACAAATCCTGGCAGGCATTCCGGCGGAACTGCCGGCGCCAAAGCCGTACGACACCGCCATCAACCACGCGCCCAGGCGCAAGGACATACTGACTCCGGAACAGAAGGTGCTGGCGCTGAAGAACGCCCTGCGCTACTTCGAGCCAAGGCACCACGCCACCCTCGCCCCGGAATTCGCCGACGAGCTGAAGCGCTACGGCCGCATCTACATGTACCGTTTCCGTCCTGAATACGAAATGTACGCTCGCCCCATTGACGAGTATCCGGCCAAATCGAGGCAGGCCGCCGCAATCATGGCGATGATCCAGAACAACCTGGATCCCCGGGTAGCCCAGCATCCGCACGAACTCATCATATACGGAGGCAACGGCGCCATATTCCAGAACTGGGCGCAGTACCGTCTTGTAATGCAGTATCTGGCCACCATGACCGACGAGCAGACGCTCGTGATGTACTCCGGGCATCCCCTGGGGCTGTTCCCAAGCCATAAGGACGCTCCCCGCGTAATCATTACAAACGGCATGGTGATCCCCAACTACTCCAAGCCCGACGACTGGGAGAGGTTCAACGCCCTCGGCGTAAGCCAGTACGGACAGATGACCGCCGGCAGCTACATGTACATCGGCCCCCAGGGCATAGTCCACGGCACCACCATCACGGTGATGAACGCAGCGAGGAAGCAGCTCCGCAAGCGCGGAGCATCCGATACCGACAACCGCGCCGGCATACTCTTCGTTACAGCCGGTTTAGGCGGCATGTCGGGCGCGCAGCCTAAGGCTGGCAACATCGCCGGAGTGGTGAGCGTCACCGCGGAAATCAACCCCCTCGCCGCGCGCAAGCGTTTCGACCAGGGATGGGTGGACGAGCTCCACGACTCGCTCGACGAGCTGATCCCCCGCATCCGCAAGGCAGTGGAAGCAAAGGAGGTGGTCTCGCTGGCATATGTTGGCAACGTGGTCGACCTCTGGGAGCGGCTCGCCGACGAAGGCATCAAAGTGGACCTCGGCTCCGACCAGACCTCGCTCCACAACCCCTGGGCCGGCGGATACTACCCCGTGGGGTACTCGCTGGAGGAATCCAAGCGCATGATGGCGGAGAACCCGGCAGCGTTCAAGGAGGCTGTTCAGGCGTCGCTGCGCAGGCAGGTGGCGGCCATCAACAGGCTAGCCGCTCAAGGCATGTACTTCTTCGACTACGGCAACGCATTCCTTCTGGAAAGCAGCCGCGCCGGCGCCGACGTGCTCAAGGCCGACGGCAGTTTCCGCTATCCTTCTTACGTGCAGGACATCATGGGCCCCATGTACTTCGACTACGGATTCGGTCCGTTCCGCTGGGTGTGCATGAGCGAGAAGCCCGAGGACCTGGCCACCACGGACGCCATCGCAGTGCGCGTGCTGGGCGAGCTTGCGGCAACGTCTCCCGCGGAGATCGCAGGGCAGATGCGCGACAACATACGCTGGATCGAGGAGGCCGGGCGCAACCATCTCGTGGTAGGTTCGCAGGCCCGAATCCTGTACGCCGACTGCGAGGGGCGCACGAAGATAGCCCTGGCGTTCAACGACGCCATACGCAGCGGCGAACTAAGCGGCCCGGTGGTGCTCGGACGCGACCATCACGACGTTTCAGGCACCGACTCCCCGTTCCGCGAAACCTCCAACATATACGACGGCTCGCAGTTCACCGCTGACATGGCGGTGCAGAACGTCATCGGCGACGGCTTCCGCGGCGCCACCTGGGTAAGCATCCACAACGGCGGCGGCGTAGGCTGGGGCGAAGTCATCAACGGCGGCTTCGGAATGGTCATCGACGGCTCCGAAGACTCGGCGCGCCACATACGCGAGATGCTGTTCTGGGACGTCAACAACGGCATCGCGCGCCGCTCCTGGGCACGCAACGAAGGCGCCCGATTCGCCATCGAGCGCGAAATGGCCCGCACCCCGGAACTCCGCGTCACCCTCCCCAACACAGCAGACGAAGAACTTATACGAAAATCACTGGCAGAATGATACATTACATATCGTCGGAGCGTCTCACGCTCGAGCGCCTCAAGGAAATAATCGATTCGCACGCCACCCTGGCCCTTTCGGAGGCATCGGTGGAAGCCGTTGTCAAGTGCCGCAAGTATCTTGACGACAAGATGAAAGACATCGACCGCCCGCTCTACGGCATAACCACCGGCTTCGGTTCACTCTACAACGTCAGCATACCGAAGGAGGACCTCTCGGCTCTCCAGCACAACCTGGTGATGTCGCACGCCTGCGGCACCGGCCCAGTTGTGCGCCCGGAAATCGTAAAGCTGATGCTCTTCCTCAAGGCCCAGAGTCTTTCTTACGGCCACTCCGGAGTGCAGCTCATAACCCTCCAGCGTCTCATAGACATGTTCAACAACGACGTGCTCCCTGTGGTTTACACCCAGGGGTCGCTCGGAGCCTCCGGCGACCTGGCCCCTCTCGCCCACCTGAGCCTGCCGCTCATCGGAATGGGAGAGGTCCTTTACAGGGGTCAGGTGCGTCCGGCTGCGGAAGTCTGGGCCGAAATGGGCTGGGAGCCCATCAAGCTCCAGTCGAAGGAAGGCCTCGCCCTGCTGAACGGCACGCAGTTCATGAGCGCCCATGCGGTGTGGGCCATACTCAAGAGCATGCGCCTTTCGCGCTGGGCCGACCGCATCGGAGCCATGTCGCTCGACGCATACGACGGCCGCATAGAGCCCTTCCTGCCGCTTACGCACCAGCTGCGCCCGCACGTGGGGCAGATTATGACCGGCGAGGCGTTCATGTCGATACTTGAGGGCAGCGAACTCATCAAGCGCCCCAAGGAGCATGTGCAGGATCCGTACAGCTTCCGCTGCATCCCCCAGGTTCACGGCGCGGTCAAGGACAACATCCTGTATGTCAAATCCGTGATAGAGAACGAGATAAACTCCGCCACCGACAACCCCAACGTCTTCCCCGACGAAGACATGGTGATCTCCGCAGGCAATTTCCACGGCGAGCCGATAGCCATTCCTATGGACGCGCTTGCCATAGCCATGTCAGAGCTCGCCAGCATCTCGGAGCGCCGCACCTACCAGCTCATCCACGGCCTGCGCGGCCTGCCCAAGTATCTGGTGGCCAATCCCGGACTGAACAGCGGATTCATGATCCCGCAGTACACGGCGGCGTCGATCGTGAGCCAGAACAAGGGCCTCTGCTGGCCTGCGTCCTGCGATTCCATCCCCTCTTCCCAGGGGCAGGAGGACCACGTGAGCATGGGATCCAACTCCGCCACCAAGCTCGTGCGCGTGGTGGACAATACCGAGAGGGTGCTTGGCATCGAACTCTTCAACGCGGCGCAGGCCCTCGAATTCCGCAGGCCCGCCAAGTCCAGTCCGCTGATCGAAAAGATATTCGCCGACTACCGCAAGGAGGTGCCCTTCATCGACAACGACACCTACATGCATCCGCTCATCGAGAAATCCGTCAAATTCCTGTCGAGGGAAGATTACTTATGCTAATCGTCAACATAGGTGAACTCGTGGGCATCGTGCCCGCAGGCGTCCTGCGCAAGCAGGGGCCGGAAATGTCGGAAACCGGCATTCTCCGCAACGCCTGGCTGCGCGTCGCTGACGGCCGTATCGAAGGCTTTGGCACCGGACCTGCAACTCCTGACGCCGGCGAAGAAACCGTCGACGCCGGAGGCGGCATGGTGATGCCGGCGTTCTGCGACTCACACACCCATATCGTGTACGCAGGGAGCCGAGAGGGCGAGTTCCTCGACAAGATCGAGGGCCTGAGCTACGAGCAGATCGCTGCCCGCGGCGGCGGCATACTCAACTCCTCCGACCTGCTGCACGACACCCCGGAAGACGAACTCTACCGGCAGTCGATGGAGCGCGTGACTGAGATGATGGAAGCCGGCACCGGAGCCATCGAAATCAAGAGCGGATACGGCCTCAACCCCGCCGACGAACTCAAGATGCTGCGCGTCATCCGCCGCATACGCGAGACCGTCCCTGCGGTGGTACGTTCCACCTTCCTAGGGGCTCACGCCGTAGGACGGGGCTACACCCGCGAAGAATACGTCAGTGCCGTAATCGGCATGATGCCGGATGCCGCCGGACTCTGCGATTTCGTTGACGTTTTCTGCGACGAAGGATTCTTCACCCCGGAAGACACCGACCGCATCCTGCGCGCCGCCGAACCTTTCGGCCTCCGGCCCAAGATCCACGCCAACGAGCTCGCCGTGAGCGGCGGAGTGGAGGTCGGAGTGCGCCACGGGGCCCTGTCCGTCGACCACCTCGAGCGCACCACCCCGGCCCAGGTCGAGGCCTTGCACGGCACCGGGACCATGCCAACCATGCTCCCGGGATCCTCATTCTTCCTCGGAATCCCGTTCGGAGAGGCCAAGGCCTTCGTGAGCGCCGGCCTCGGACTGGCCCTCGCATCGGACTACAACCCCGGATCGTCGCCGTCGGGCAACATGCGCTTCGTCATGGCTCTCGGATGCATCAGGATGCGTCTTACACCCGTCCAGGCCTTCAACGCAGTTACCCTGAATTCCGCTTACGCCATGGGAATCAGCGACATCGCAGGCTCTGTAACGCCCGGCAAGCTCGCCAACCTCATCGTCACCAGACCGGGCTGGAACCTCACCCGCCTGGCCTACAACTACTCCACCCCGTTCGCAAGCCGCATCATACTTCGCGGAAAGACCCTTATGCAACTTATATGAAAAAGATTATCCTGCTCTTCAGCATCCTGATTACGCTGAGCCTGGCAGCTCAGGAAGAGAACCACGGCAAACACCACTTCGACATCAGCGCCGGTTACGCCATCCCTGCCGAAATACTCGCAGAAAAAATCACCTTCCCCGAGAATAAATCCGTCAACATCAACGCCGCATACCGTTACGAACTGCCCAGCGGCCTATCCTTCGGCGTCCAGTACGGCTTCGTACCCAATCACAACGGATCCATAGAGATCGTCATTCCCGGAGTCCCCGGTTCTGAAGATGTCAAGGAAACCGTCGAGACATTCGCCGTCAGCACGCGCTACCACACCATTAACGCCATCGTAGAATACAAGACCGGACCTTACGGCCCCATGTTCATGTTCATCGGCGGTGGCGGTGGCACCCAGTGCCGTTTCGTAAAGTATTCCCACAAGGTCGAACCCGAATACTACTGGAGCGCGAATGTCGCCCTGTACGCCGGCCTGGAGTTCTTCAATCACCTCCGCTTATCCGTCGGCCACAACCACGACCTCCACGTTCCATTCTCCTCCATCAACTCCGGCGCCCCCTATTATTACATCAATCTAGGCTGGTCTTTCTAGGTTTATTTTAATTCTATTAAAATATTTTTCTTAACTTTAGAAAATTATTTGCTATCCGAATGAAACGCAGAGATTTTCTAAAGTCCTCAGGTGTGGCCGTGGCAGGCGGAATGCTGCTCGGCGCAGCGCCGGTTGTCAGCGGCTGCACAACTCCTGAAAACAATGTCAAAAACCTAGGCATTATTGACGTAGTTGTCGTTGGCGGCGGCCCTGCAGGCGTCTGCGCTGCAATTGCCGCAGCCCGCAACGGAGCCAAAGTTCTCATAGTCGAACAAGGCAACTGCCTCGGCGGAATGGCCACCCGCGGCCTCGTCGCCCCCTTCATGACCTGCTACGACACCACGGGCGAAGTCATGGTCATCAGGGGCCTCTTCGGCGAAATCGTCGACCGCATGGTGGAACTCGGCGGAGCCATACACCCCTCCGAAGTCCGCTCCGGCACCCCCTACACAGCATGGATCACCGCCGGCCACGACCACGTCACCCCCTTCGACGCCGAAGTCCTCAAATACGTCCTTGACGTAATGTGCGCCGAAGCAGGAGTCAAAGTCCTCTTCCACACATCCCTGGTGGACGCCGAACTCAGGGGCAACACCGTCACCGGCCTGCGCCTGCTGTGCCGCGAAGGACTCTGCCGCATAGGCGCCAGGGTCGTGATCGACGCCACCGGCGACGGCGACCTCTCGGCCAGCGCAGGAGCACCCTGCACATTCGGCAACCCCGACATAGGCGTGGTCCAGCCGGCGACCCTGTTCTTCCACATCAACAACGTCGACTCCCCTAAACTCATTGCAGACGTGCAGGCGCACCTGCACGAGTTCCGCAAGGTCAACGGAGTCAGCTACAGGGCCCTCCACTGGAGAGTGGCGGAAGCCGAAGCAGCCGGCGAATGGGACATCGCCCGCAAGAGCGTCAACATCTACCGCGGCGTACGGGAAGATGAATGGGCCGTCAACTGCACCCGCATCATGAATGTCGACGCCACAAATACCGAAAGCCTGAGCGCCGGCGAGGCCGAGGGCCGCAGGCAGGTGCGCGAACTCATGAATTTCTTCCACAAATACGTGCCCGGCTGCGAAAACGCCACCGTAAAGTGCTCCGCCTCCACCCTCGGAATCCGCGAGTCCCGCCATGTTCTTGGCGAATACGTGCTGACCGCCGACGACCTGCTTCACGGCGAGGTGCCTGACGACAGCATACTCCTTGCATCCAACTCCGTAGACGTCCACGGCCGCAACGGCGCCAATACCACCGAATACAAGACCGTCGAGAACGGCCAGTGGTACGGACTCCCGCTCCGCTGCCTGGTACCGCGCGACATCGAAGGCCTGCTGGTGGCCGGACGCGCCATCTCCGCAACATCCGACGCCGCCGGTGCGGTGCGCGTGATGCCTCCCTGCATGGCCATGGGCCACGCCGCCGGCATCACTGCCGCGATCGCAGCGCTCGGCCTCACCCTGCCTCGCAACGTCGACGCAGCCGAGGTGCGCAGCCGCCTGCGCAACGAAGGGGCCTTCCTCGGATAAATTCTAATTCACATACAATACTAACACCACGAAGAAACACTTACTTTTAACCCTCTTCTCCCTTGCGCTGGCGTCGGTTGCCGCGTTCGCCCAGGTGCAGGTCTCGGGTACCGTCCTCGACCAGGACGGTCTCGCAGTGATAGGAGCGGGGGTCATTGAGCAGGGAACGCTCAACGGCACCACCACCGATGCCGACGGAAAGTATGTCCTTACCGTCGCATCCGCGAACTCGGTGCTGGAATTCACCTTCATCGGCTACGAGACCGTACATGAGACTGTCGGCTCACGCCGCGTCATCGACGTCGTGATGCAGGATGACAACAAGCTACTGGACGAAGTGGTCGTCATCGGTTACGGCACCGTCAAGAAAAAGGACCTCACCGGCGCCATCGCCGCGGTTGACGGCGGCAAGCTCGCGGCAGTGCAGGGAGTCGGCCTCAGCCAGGCCCTGCAGGGCTCGATGCCCGGCGTGCAGGTTGTGCACCCGCTTTCATGATTAACGGCATTTTCGACCTGTTTTGACGTTAATGGTCCATCGGCCGGCACCATTAACGACAGCAGGGGTTAGTAAAAACCGTTAAAAGGACAAAAGCGGCAACGTCAGGAGAAAATCCTTTGGTTTTTACATAAAATCCCCGTATCTTCGCAAACGATTTGAATCGTTTCAAAAAAATCAAATACATTTCTTAAAGTATGGACAGAAGAGACTTTCTCAAGGCTGGCGGGATTGCAGCCACGGCAGCGGTCGTACCCGGGTTTGCTGCTTCTTGTACAAAAGGACAGACGTTCAGGGATTTTGTTGTCAAAGACAGCTACCAGGCACAGGTGGTGGTGGTTGGAGGAGGGCCTTCAGGCGTGGCGGCGGCTCTGGCTGCGGCGAGGGCAGGTATGAAAACAATCCTGATTGAACACGGTTCCTGCCTGGGAGGAATGGCCACACGGGGCCTTGTGGAGCCTTTTATGACTTGCTACGACACCACCGGAGAGCAGATGATTATCAAGGGTATCTTCGAAGAAATCGTGAACAATCTCGTAGAGAACGGAGGAGCCATTCATCCCAAGGAGGTAAGGTGGGAAACACCCTACACAGCATGGATGAAACTCGGCCACGACCATGAGACCCCTTTTGACCCGGAAGTACTGAAGTTCGTGCTTGACACGATGGTCCTGCAAGCCGGAATTAAAGTCCTGTACCATACAACGTTCGTGAAATCCGTCGTAAAGGGAGACAAAATAGAGAAGCTTGTCCTGCTCACAAAGAGGGGGCTCGAATCGGTCAAGGCTGACTTCGTGATAGATACGACCGGCGACGGCGACGTTGCCGCTACTGCCGGAGTTCCGTTCACAATAGGAAACGGGAAGGGCAAAGTGCAGCCGTGCACCCTCTTTATGAGGCTGAACAACATAGAGTCCGACAAACTCATAAAAGACGTGGAATCCCACCTTCCGGAGTTCAAGAGAGTGAACGGAGTGAGTTACAGAGCCCTGTTCTGGTATGTGGAGCAAGCCGAGAACGCCGGTGAATGGGATATAGAAAGGAAGTCCGTCAATCTCCACAGATGCGTCAAAGGCGACGAGTGGTCCGTAAATGTTACGAGAATCCTTGATGTGGACGCACTTGACCCGGAGAGTCTGACCGCAGGCGAGATTGAGGGAAGACGCCAGGTGCAGGAAGTGTTCAAGTTCTTTAAGAAATATGTTCCGGGTTGCAAGAATGCTACACTCATGAAAACCGCTGATACTCTGGGCATAAGGGAATCTAGACATATAGAAGGAGAGTTCCTGCTGCAGGCCGACGACCTCCTCAACGGAGTAGTCCCTGAGGACAGCATACTTGTGGCATCGAACTCGATTGACGTGCACGGAGGCCAGGGCAACACGAATACAACCAACTACACCCTCATGAAACAGGGAAGGTGGTATGGCGTCCCGTACCGTTGCCTTGTTCCCAAGGGTATCAGGAACCTTCTCGTTGCCGGCAGGCCTATTTCTGCAACCAGCGAGGCCGTGGGAGCGGTTAGGGTTATGCCGCCTTGTATGGCGATGGGCCAGGCTGCCGGTATAGCCGCAGCATTCGCAGTCCGGAACGCCACTGCCGCTAAAGACGTTGACATTGACTCGCTCAGGAAAGAAATCGTAAAACAGGGAGGATTCCTCGGATAAGATATGAAAAGGATACTAACCGCCTTTGCGGCAGCCCTGATGCTGGCCGCGGTCCCCTCAACAGGCCAGGACAACTCCCAGTTCATCCTCACCCCCAAGGCTCCTGAAACCCCGCACATCAACGGGCCCAAGGTATATGGTGCTCACCCGCAGGTGGACTTCCTCTACAAAGTGCCGGCTACCGGCGTGAGGCCGATGACTTTCAGCGCCAAAGGGCTTCCGAAGGGCCTTTCCATCGACTACCGCACAGGAATCATCTCCGGCAAGGCTAAGAAAGCCGGCGAGTATATTGTCACGCTGAAAGCCGAAAACGAGCTGGGCTCCGACACCCGGGAGTTGCGCATCGTCATAGGCGGCAAGCTCGCACTCACACCTCCCCTGGGATGGAACTCATGGAACTGCTGGGGAAACTCCGTCTCGCAGGAAAAGGTGATGAGCTCCGCCAACGCCCTTATAGAGAAAGGGTTGGACCAGTACGGATGGACCTACATCAACATAGACGACGGCTGGCAGGGCCTGCGCGGCGGCAAGTACAACGCCATCCAGCCGAACTGCAAGTTCGGAGATATGAAGGAGCTGGCGGACTACCTGCACTCCAAAGGCCTCAAACTTGGCATTTACTCCGGCCCCTGGGTGGGAACCTACGCCGGCCACATCGGAACCACCTGCGAGAATGAAGACGGTAAATACTGGTGGGTAGAGCAGGGCATAGTTGACGATGTTTGGAAACTCGACCGCTCAAAACAGAAGCGTGACAGCCTCTGGTACTTCGGCGATGTTTCATTCGCAAAACAGGACGCGAAGCAATGGGCGGACTGGGGTGTCGATTACCTGAAATACGACTGGAACCCTAACGACAGGTATTACCTGCGGGATATGTACGACGCCCTCCAGGAATGCGGCAGGGACATCATTTACAGCATCTCCAACTCCTCTCCCATAGCACTCGGACCATATCTTCAGCAGTATGCCCAGTGCTGGCGCACCACCGGTGACATCCGTGACAACTGGGACAGCATCTTCAAGATAGGCTTCGGAGGCCAGGACCGCTGGGCGGGATACAAGGGCCCGGGCAACTGGCCGGACGCCGATATGCTCGTGGTGGGCAAGGTCGGCTGGGGTCCCAAGACCCACTGGACCAACCTCACGCCCGACGAACAGTACACCCACATCACGCTCTGGAGCATACTCGCTTCCCCGCTGCTGATAGGTTGCGACATTGCCGAGATGGATGACTTCACCATCAGCCTGCTATGCAACTCCGAGGTGCTCGACGTCAACCAGGATGCGCTGGGCAAGCAGGCTTCACGCATTTACGGCGACGACACTTACGCCACGTACCTGAAGCCTCTTGAAGACGGTTCCGTGGCCATAGCGATGTTCAATCTCTCCGACAAACCCCGCAAGATAGGTTTCATCCCTGTGAAAATCGGCCTGATCGGCGAGCAGATTGTCCACGACCTGTGGCGCCAGAAGGATATAGCCGTGATAGGGAATCATCACGACCGCTGGGAAACGGAAGTCGCCTCACACGGTGTAGTGTTCCTGCGCCTGTCCCCCGGGGTACAGGACGTGAAGATCACCGGAATGATAAGGAGCCGCTAACAGGATTTCGGAGCGGAAGACTCTCCGGCGATGAGCCGGGGCTCGATAATTACAGTCCTGCCCGGAACGCCTTCAGTCATCATCTCCATAAGGATGGCGCAGGCGTTTTGGGCAGTTTCTTTTGCGCTTTGGTCAATCTGCGTGATTGACGGAGTCATAAGGGAGAATGTCTCTCCGCCGTCGAATCCCACGAGGGCCAGGTCTTCCGGAATCTTCAGGCCCAGCTTCTTCACTACCGTAACCACCTTGACTCCGAGATAGCCCTGCGGAATGATGATCGCGTCCGTCCCCCTGTCGCGGGACTCTTGTATCATCCGCATCATTTCCGCCTCATCCTGTTCGTTCACGTGTTGCACACGTGCCGTGTCACCCAGGCCAAGTTCGCGGAAATAAGCCAGATAGGCCTCTTCCCTGGCCGTCAGGTTTGAATAAGGGGCCTCGTTGGAAAAGACCTCGATATGTTTGTATCCGTTTGCAAACAGATGGTCTACGGCCATTCTCATAGCCTTGTTATGGTCAAGATGCACCCTGCCTGCCTCTACGTTGCCCTTGGGGTTACGGTTCAGGAAGACCACGGACATCCCCAGCTTGACAGCCCTTTCAATCTCCTTGGAACAGTCATCGGTCGGGGTGATCATAAGCCCTTTGACGCCGTCGGCGTGGAAAGTGTCTATCAGCCTGGCTATCTTGGATGTAAGGTTGTCGGAGCTGCTGAAAAGGACAGTGAAACCGTTCTCGTAAGCTATATCTTCAATCTGCCTCGTTATTTCCGCAAAAAAGCTGTTGGAGATATCCGGGGTAATCACCCCGATTATCTTATTGAAACCGATTCTGAGAGTAGAAGCAGCCTTGTTTGGCGTGTAATTCAACTCTTTCACCACCGCCAGGACCTTGTCTGCAGTTTTGCTTGCCACCCCTTTTCTGTTGTTCAGTACCATTGATACCGAGCCGACAGAAACTCCGGCCCTTTTAGCGACATCTTTTATGGTAATCTTCTCCATTTGCACAAAATTATACATAATCGCTTGAATTATCAAAAAAATCAACGTATCTTAGCAAAGAGTTTGAATCGTTTCAAACCAAGATAGCACACTTTAGACTTCGTTCAATTCAAGAATGTTTTGTATATTAGCGGTTCATAGACTAACAACTGCCAACACAAGATTAGAATATGAAACGACGTGACTTTCTTAAAGCCAGCGGTGCTGCGGTGGCCGGAGGCATGCTTATAGGAAGCGCAGGAAGCCTTGCTTCTTCCTGTGCCGGCAAAAATATTCCTGCAGATAAAGATCTGGATTTTGGTTCTGTAGACGTCCTGGTGGTCGGAGGAGGCCCCGCAGCATAGATGCCGCAGAGGTCCGCCAGAAACTGCTGGAGCAAGGAGCTTTCCTCGGATAGTTTATTACTCTCATAATTAACAACCAAATGAAAAAACAGATTCTGATCACACTCCTGTTCCTTGCCCTGGGAACGCTGGCACTCAGCGCCCAGAACGGGGTAAAGGTAACGGGAACCGTCCTCGACAAGGACGGACTTGCCGTCATCGGAGCCGGTGTCCTTGAGCAGGGAACGCTCAACGGAGCTGTAACCGACGCAGACGGAAAGTACAGTATCCAGGTGGCATCTGCGAACTCCGTGCTGGAGTTCTCCTGCATCGGATACCAGACCGTAGCGGAGACCGTCGGCAGCCGCAAGGTTATCGACATCATCCTGGAAGATGACAACAAGCTCCTCGATGAGGTAGTTGTTATCGGTTACGGCACAGTCAAGAAGAAAGACCTTACCGGAGCTATCGCCAACGTGGACGGCGGCAAGCTTTCCGCCATCCAGGGAGTTGGCCTGAGCCAGGCGCTGCAGGGCTCCATGCCCGGCGTGCAGGTCACGCGTACCAGCGGCCTCCCCGGCGCAGGAGCTACCATCCGCGTCCGCGGTATCACCACCATCGGCGACTCCGACCCGCTCATCATAGTTGACGGCGTGCCCGTGGGCACCATCAACGACGTGGATGTGGACGCAATCGAGAACATCACCGTGCTTAAGGATGCGGCTTCCGCTTCCATCTACGGTGCACGTGCATCGGCGGGCGTCATCCTCATCACCACCAAGCGCGCCAAGGAAGGCCACATGAGCATCGACTACAACGGAAGCTTCAGCATGCTCACCCGTACCCGCCATCCCGAGCAGGTGAGTCCCACCCGTTTCATGGAGCTCCAGAACGAGGCTCAGTGGAACGATGCAGGCAATCCCGAGGGAAGCGATTACTACCAGTATCCCAAGGATTTCGTTGACAACTACATCGCCAACAACGCAATCGATCCCGACACTTACCCGCTTACCGACTGGGATTCCCTTATGATTGATAAATGGGCTCCGCAGCATAAGCACCGCGTTGGCATCAGCTATGGCAACAAGGTTATCAAGTCCCGCGCAATGCTCTCCTACGAGAACGAAGAGGCCCTCTACTACGGCCGCAACGTGGAGCAGTACACCGCAAGGCTCAACAACGACATCAAGATCAACAAGTTCATCTCGGCGTCGTTCGACATGACCTTCAACCATAAGCTGTCCAACAACAACCAGGTCAACCCGGTTCAGGCGGCTTTCAAGTACAACCCCATCTACTGCGCAGTCTGGTCCGACGGCACCATGGGTCCCGGAAACAACGGCACCAATACCTATGCCCGTCTTCATGCCGGCGGCTTCGACAACACTGAGCGCGACGCATTCTACGGAAAATTCTCCGTCGACCTGACTCCGTTCAAGAACTTCAAGATTTCCGCCGTCTTCGCCCCTTCGCTCCGCCACAGCGCAGAGAAGAGTTACGTGGAGCAGGCATTCTACTACAGCGAGCCCGGGGTTCTCAGCAACAACCCCCTCAGCGGATGCGCATCCACCTCGCTGACCGAGAGCCGCACGGAATCCAAAACAATCACCAAGCAGTTGCTGCTCAACTACAGCGCCGACTTCGGCAAGGATCACCACACCACCTACCTGCTCGGTTACGAGGACAGCTACAACTTATCCGAGAGCATGGGCGCAGGTACCGACTACATTGACGTGGCCGGCTATCCTTACCTTAACCTGGCAAACAAGAACTTCCTCAGCGTATCCGGAAATGCCTCCGACAATGCATACCAGTCTGTCTTCGGACGCATTACCTACGACTATAAAGGACGTTATCTCTTCCAGGCCAACGCCCGTTACGACCGTTCTTCCCGCTTCGCAAAGGAATATCGCGGCGCCTTCTTCCCCTCCGCCTCCTTCGGCTGGGTAATTACCGAGGAGCCCTGGATGGCGGGAATCAAGGGCGGGAACTTCCTCAACTTCGCCAAGCTTCGCTTGTCTTACGGTACTCTGGGCAATGAGCGCATCGGTAATTATCCTTACCAGAGCCTCATTTCCTTCGGCAACGTCGTAATGTACGACTCCCCCACCACGATAGCTTCGGTAAAGTCAGCGGCACAAAGCGCTTACGCTATCTACAACATCACCTGGGAGACCACAAAGACCTGGGACGTGGGCGTAGACCTCTCATTCTTCAACAACCGCCTCAACTTCACCGGAGACGTGTACCATAAAGACACTTACGGAATGTTGCTCAGCCGCAAGATTCCCGATGTGCTCGGATATACCGACCCTGAAGACAACATCGGCCAGATGCATACCAACGGCTGGGAATTCCAGATAGGATGGCAGGACCGCAAGGGCGACTTCACCTATGCGTTCAGCGCCAACCTCTCCGACTACACCTCCATAATGGGAGACCTTGGCGGCTATCAGAGCCTCGGTTCACAGATAGTCAAGGAGGGCGTGGAATACCTTGCATGGTACGGTTACCGCAGCAACGGCCTGTATCTGACCCAGGAGCAGGTGGACAATTCCGCCAAGCTGTATCCCGGCGTAGGTCTTGGAAACCTCGAGTACAAGGACCTCAGCGGCCCCGACAGCGAGCCCGACGGCATTATCAACTCCGCATACGACCGCGAGGTGCTCGGAAGCTCCATGCCTCACTACCAGTACGGCGGCAACATCAACCTCGGCTGGAAGAACTGGGATCTTGCTATGACCTTCCAGGGCATAGGCAAGGTTCTGGCATGGAAGAGCAACGCCATGATTTACCGCGACGGTGACGCCTACACCTTCCCTGTCGAATACGACCAGCATTACTGGAGCCGCTACAAGTCCGACGAGGAAAACGCCAAGGCTCTCTACCCGAGGGCCATGCTCAAAAACTCCGGTGCCAACGATTACGAGCAGACTTCCGACTACTGGCTGTTCAACGGCGGTTACTTCCGTATGAAGAACATCACCCTCAGCTACACCATTCCCGAGCGTATCGTGAAGGCCATCAACATGCAGAAAGTCCGCATCTACGGCAGCGCCACCGATCCGTTCTCGATTGACCGCTTCCCCCAGGGCTGGGATCCTGAATCATACACCAACCTCGGCGCTTACATGACCAGGACCTTTACCCTCGGTCTGCAGGTCGTATTCGGAGGAGACACTTCCGTAGCATCCTCAGGAGCTGGCCTCGTCACTCCTGCCGCAGCATCTCGCGCCGCCAAGACGGCCCGTGCCGCCCAGCCTGAAGTCAAGGAGGTTATCAAGGAGGTTGTCAAGGAAGTCATCAAGGAAGTTCCCGTCGAGAAGATTGTTGAGAAGAAAGTGGAGGTTCCCGTTTCCACTCTCAAGGGTGAGTACACCGACGACCTCTTCTTCATCATCGGCAAGTCCGAAATCCGTCCCGACGAAGCCTTCAAACTCGGCCGTATCTGCCAGATCCTGAAGGACAACCCTGACGCCAAGATAGTGGTTACCGGCTATGCCGACTCCGCTACCGGTACCGAAGAAATCAACAAGGTGCTCTCCGAGAACCGCGCCAACGTGGTCGCAGAGATGCTGAAGAGCGCCGGTATTGCTGCAGACCGCATCGTCTGTGAGGCCGCCGGCACCGACAGGGATGCCAACGCAGACCCGTCCGACAACCGTGTTGCCGTTTGTATCATCAAGTAATTAATGCGCCATGAAAAAATATTTAAGTCTTATCCTTTGTGCAGCCCTTGCTTTTGCAGCATGCGGCCCCGTGGTTCCCGATAACGGCAACGAGGTCGAAGAATATGCAGGCAACAGAGTCAAAGTGAGCAAGTCTTCCGAGGAGTCCATCCCCGCAAACGGCGGTTCACTCACCGTGACTTTAAGCGACTGCCCCGACTTTACAGCTTCCCTGCCCAAGACTGCCACCTGGCTCAATTGCTCGCAGTCGGGCAACACCCTTACTTTCAGCGCAAGCGCCAATACTTCTTCTGCACTCCGCTATGCCAATGTGAGCATTATCGACAAGGAGCTCAACATTGCCATCACCAACTTCGACGTTATCCAGGCCGGAACGGCAAAGGAAATCGTCCGTAAGAGCTTCCAGGTTTCAACTCAGTCCCTGCTTGCCAAGGCCGACGACACAAGTGCATCCTTCACGGTCTCGACAGAAGTCGCATGGACCGTCAGCAGTTCCAACCCTGCGTTCGTTCCCTCTCCAAGCTCCGGAGAAGGCAACGGTACGGTGACAGTCAGTTTCCCTGTCAATTCAGTACCTGAAGAAGTCACGGCGGTCATAACCGTCAGCACTACAGACGAAGCAGTGGTCAACAAAGAGCTCCTGGTCACCATCAAGCAGGAGGCCGGCAAGCCCAACAACCCTGCGGTGAAGCCCGCTCCCGGCACCGTTCTGGCCGAGTGGGAATTCGAAACCCAGCAGGCCGAGGCCCTGCGTGCCGGCGGAATCGAAGGGGTTTCGCTTGACGACGACAACAAGCCCGGAAATGTCGGAAATCCCTATGTCCCTTCCCTTGTTGCCGGAAAAGGCAAGCTGGAATATTATAACGGAACCGACAAGAGCTCATACTCCACCAAGAAACACAAACGCCGTATAGGCACCCGTGGAGAGCTTTGCGTCTATGGCACCTGGATAGATGACTACATTCTTTGGTCCGCCCCCACCGAGACTGATGCTCCGCTGGCAGCCGGCACCAAGATCCAGGTCAATTTCGCCCTCCGTCCCAACGGAGCGGGCGTCATGAGAGACTGGAAATGCGAAGTCCTTGACGGTAACGAATGGAAAGAACTCGATCCCGTCAAACTCGAATTCCATCCCGATGCCGCAGGAACAGCTGAGAATCCCAAGCAGGTCAACGCAATTATCGTAAGAAGCGCAACCCTCACCAAGGATACTCCCAATGCCTGCTTCCGTTTCACCTGCACATCCCAGTACAACAGCGCAGGCGTAGAACTTGGAGAGCTTGTGAAGGGCGATGCATTACGTTTTGCCGGAAAATTCCTGGAAGCCACAGAGGCTGAAGCATACCTCCAGGTTCCCGAGAATCCCAAGATTATGGTCGTAGAATAAAAAGACAACCGATATGAAAAAGATATTATTCTCAATACTAGCCGCCGCGGCTCTTCTGACCGCCTGCGTGGATCTCGACCTGACTCCAAGGTCTCAGGGATCCAGTGAAAACTGGTACTCCACCGAGCAGCAGCTTCAGTTGTCGCTCAACGCCCTGTATTCCCCCGGTCTATGGAATTTTGAATGCAACCGCTTTTTCCATACCGACCGTTACAGCGATGACTGGAGCCAGCGCACCGAACTTTACGACTGGCTGGCCGGAAGCGTAGACGACAACTGGTCCAAAGCCAAGAACGAGTGGGCAAACGACTACAAGAGCATTGCCCGTGCCAACACAATCCTGGTGAGTCTGGAAAAGACAAAAGACAAGATGAGCGAGGCCACCGTACACCAGTATGCCGGTGAGGCAAAGTTCTTCCGTGCGGCCATGTACACCTATCTCATTTTCCTCTTCGGCGACGTGCCCTTCTACACCGAGAGCATTTCGCTTGAAGATGCTTACAAGATGGGACGTACCGACAAGAACGTCATCCTGGAGCAGATCTACAGGGACTTCGACGATGCAGCGGCAGCACTCCCCGTCTCTTATACCGGAGCCCAGCGTGTCACCAAGGGTGCAGCATATGCAATGAAGGCCCGTACTGCATTGCTCATGAACGACTGGAAGACCTGCGCCGAAGCGGCGAAGGCCTGCATGGACCTGGGAGTGTACTCACTGCACCCGGACTACCGCGAGCTGTTCCTCTCTTCCTGCAAGACCAGCCCTGAGTATATTTTCGTACTGCCTTGCTCCAACGAGCTGGCTGTACATTCATACGGAGAGGCTGCCACACGCTCGTTCTGTCCCCGTATGAACGGCGGCACCTCCGTTGCCCAGCCTTCCTGGGAGCTCTTCTTCGCTTACACCTGCACCGACGGCAAGAATGTAGAGGACTCTCCGCTGTACGACCCGGCCAATCCTTTTGCCAACCGCGACCCTCGTCTCAGCGAGATTACCGTACCCTTCGATTCGGAGTTCATGGATTACATCTACAACCCCCGTCCGAGCGCTACGCAGACCCTTCAGGTCTCTACCGGCAAGATGCTTAAGAACGTCGACAGCAAAGTGGGTTCTAAGGACTGCTCATACAACGGTCTTATGCTGAAGAAGTTCGTCGATGAGGAGTGGCCCGACGACCGCCTTACCGACACGCCCCAGCGCATCATGCGTTACGGCGACGTTCTGCTTATGTATGCCGAGGCCAAGATGGAACTGGGCGAGATAGACAATTCCGTATTCAAGGCACTCAACAGCCTTCGCGCCCGCGCATACAAGTGCGGCGTAGCAGAGACGGGCAAGTACCCTGCAATCACCGAGACCAACCAAACCGCCCTTCGCCGCATCATTCGCAACGAACGCCGCTGCGAACTTGCATGGGAGAACCGCCGCTGGAGCGACCTTATCCGTTGGAGAATCTGTGACCCCTGCCTCAACAAGCCCATTTATGGCCTGCCCGCTATTGACAAGGTAAAGAAAAACGAGGCTACCGGCTATTGGATATGGCCTAAGGACTTCCGCCCGCACATGAGGATGGATACCACCATAGACCTGTCCGATATCGAGGGTTATCCCGATTATTTACAGATTAATGTAACGCGCCTGTTCGTACCTCGTCAGTACCTTTTCCCCATCCCTCAGAACGAGAGGGTGGTATCCCCCATGCTTACACAGAACCCCGGTTATTAACAGATTACGATTATGAAAAAGTATTTGGCATTACTGGCCGCCGCATCCGTAGCGTTCTTCGCATGCGTGGAGAAACCGGATCCGACTCCCACTCCCGAACCGGAACCTGAACCGGAGCCCCAGGAGAAGGCCTTCAGCGTAACTCCCGAGAGCATCTCCGTGGGCGCAGACGATACCAGCGCCACCATCACCGTGAATGCGGTGGACGTAAAGTGGTCCGCCAAGAGCGACAACAACGCCTTTACCGTGAGCCCCGAATCCGGAGAGGGCAACGCCACCATCACCGTGAGCTTCCCCGCAAACAAGGTCACTCAGGAAGTGAAGGCCGCAATTACGGTCTCCACTTACGACTCCGCGGTCAAGACTCAGAAACTTGTGGTCAACATTACCCAGGCTGCCGCCGCCGAGCCTCCTGCAGGCCCGAAGATGCTTGCCGAATGGGAGTTCTCCGCGGATAACGCAGCATTCTTCAACGAGCATTTCACATACGAGGC
>JAEEGL011033340.1_pt1 | contig 36368 bp, 24 predicted proteins | sample 9134231 | NCBI WGS metagenome assembly JAEEGL01 (sample SAMN16246548, study PRJNA631951) | gut metagenome | biome: gut microbiome; feature: rumen; material: fiber-attached | host: Bos | place: Iran: Karaj | collected 2018-10 | reverse complement strand
GGGAAGGGTTGGAGATGTGAAAAATGTTGTAAATAATATCAAAAACAAAATTACAGGTAAAATTAAAATTATATATAATTTTATTTTTAGTTTTAGGTTTTTTTTTTTTTTTTTTTTTTGTTTTTTATGAAATTTTCTTTTTTTTTTTTCTTTTTTTTCTTTTTTTTTATTTAGTTTTATATAAATTATTTTATTTAATTTGGGAGATGATTTTATATATATAATTTAATTTAATAAATTTGTTTGTGTCAATTTATTTATTATATTATTTTGTTAGTTAAAAAATTTGTTTAAAATATAATTTTTATTTTTATTTAATAAAAGAAAAAGTATGTCTAAACTTTGTTATTAATATAAATCTTCACATTTTATAAAATTAAAAAATAAATTATTATAATTATATAAAAAATAAAATAATAATTAAATAAAAAATTGATTTTTATTTAAAAATTAAAATCATACTCTGTCAATAAATTCATCAATTTCAATATCTTCAATATCTGTTTTAATATTAACACTAACATCATTAACAATTAAACTTTCAAATAGTTTAAAACTCAAAATAAAAGCAGCAGCATCTTTATGTCCTCCTCCATTATATCTTTTAGCAATTTCTGAAACATCATAATCTCCATTTTTATAAGTTCTCATAGAAAATTTATATTTTCCTTCAAATGGATAAACAATACCTCCAACTGGTAAATAATTATATTTTTGTGATATTTTTCCTAAAATTGGTCCAATTGCATTTCTTAATGATTTTTTTTTCATAAAACAAATAAAAAATTGCTCTCCTTCTGAAAATTTAACTAAATCTATTTTATTATTTAATAATTCATTTTTAGCTCTTTTTATATAATTTATTTTTTCTTTTTTTCATTTTTTTATTAATTCTTTTGCATCAATTTCAAGTAATTCATTCATTTTATCTTCAAAAGTATTTTTAGATTTAAATTGAAACATTTTTTGAGGATATTTTATATAATCACATAATCCTCCTTTAAAATTAGAATGCTCTGGTAATTTAAATTGTCCTGTATCATTATCACTTATATATTCACACATTAAAAATAAATTTTTAGTATAAATATTTTCTACTATTTTAAGATTAGAATTTGTAATATTTAAAGATTCATTTTTAAAGTAATTATAACTTAAAAGACAAGCACTTGAATTATTTTCCATATCATAAATTAATTGTAAATTCTCACATTTGTCAATTCTCTCTTTATATTCATTTAAATATTTATTTTTCCATGATTCATGATGGTCAAAAAATATAAATTTTATTTCTGTATTTTCTTCAATGAAATCTATATCTGATTCAAACATTTCTAAATCTAATACTATTATTATTTTATAATCTTCTGGATCAAGATCTTCAAATTTTTCTTTTGATGATTCTAATCCATGAAATTTAAAAGTGTATTTTTCTTTTGAAAAATTTTTAAAATATAAATATGTGTTTAATGCACCAAATCCACCATCAAAACATGGAAAATGATAGAAAATTCCACAATAATTATAAGATTCCATTATTTCAAAAAAAAATAGAAATAATTTAAGTAATTATTTAGTTAATTTTAAATATTTTATTGTTTTGTTTATTTTACTATCTTTATTAAAATATTATAAAATGGAAATTATTTAGTAAAATTTTGAAATTGACTTTTTATAATTTTATTTTGAAATTATTTTTAAAATAATTAATAAAATTTAATAAATTATTAAAAACAAAATATGAAAAGAATATTATTTTCACTTAATTAATTAATTAATCAAAATTGAAAAAATTCATTTATTTAACAAATTAAATATCCATTTTCTCGAATTTTTCATATTCAAAATCCTTTTTATAAAGTTGAATCCTTCTTCTTCTTTTATTTTTTCTATAAAAAGTAAAAAAACAATATAAAATAATCAAAATTACAAATATTAATAAATAAACTAAATATAATCTATAATTATATTTATTTTCATCAAAAGGATTAATTTTATTGTCATTTTTTTTTTCACTTTTATCATCTTTTTCTTTTTCATCATCTTCACTATAATCATCTTTATAATCAATAGTAAAATTATAAAAACCAATATTTTTTTTATCTTGATTAAACATTAAATGATATTTTTTAATTAAAGGTAATCCAATATGAATATCATAAGCAGTAAAAATTTTATGAAATAAAATTAAAATATATCTTTTTCCATTATAAACTTTAGTTAAATCATTATGATCTAATACAAATTTTATTCCATGTGGATTTGTAAAATTCAAATTTATAAAATCAAGATTAACATCTTCATCACAATAAAAAAAATGATAATCGTTAAATGTATCTTCAAAACATTTTTTTTTATAAATTAATAATTCTAATTTTCTCTTAACAATTTCATCTCTTAAACCATAATTTGTAATACAAACTCCAATATCAGTTTTAATAATAAGAGATCTAAGTGGAGATAAATAATCACTAAAATATATAGTACAATAAGCCCATGACCAAATATATTTATGAGTATACTCAATATTTGAAGAATGAAAAAAATCATCTGAATATTTTTCATAAATATTTTTTCCAAAAATTATTCTTCCATTATTATTATTTTTATTAAATATTAATGTAAACATATAATTTTCTGTCAAATTTTTTTTTTTTAATTGATATATTAAATTACCTTCATTAAAATTCATTCTACTACTATCAGCAGGACCTAAACCGATTGAACCTGCATAATTTAAGTTTGTTTCTTGATTTATTTTTGTTACTAAAATAAATTTTAATAATATTTCATTCATTTTATCATTTAATTTTACTATATCTGATGAATTAAATCCAGAATTAAATGAACTTGATTGGAAATTAATTGGTGTATTATTATTGTATTCACTATATGTTGATGATTTGGTATAATAATATTTTTCTTCTGATTTTATTTCTTTTAAATTTGAATTTAAAATATATGAAAAATATGAATTGAAATCTAAATAGAAGTTTAAATTTTGATTTGGGGTTCCTATATTTATTTTTGTAATCAAATCAATTGAAAATATTCTTGATATAAATTCAGATGGTGATAAATTATTTTCTATATTATTTACTGAACATGTAAAAGGAATTGTTATATATTCAATTGAAAAATTAATTAAAATTAAAAATGTTATTTTAAATTTCATTTTTTCAATATTTTATTTTTTCAAGATATTATTTTTGATTTATAATCATTTAAAAATATAATTTTTACTTTTTTTTATATTGATTATTATATTTTATTTAACAAAAGAATTTTGATTTTTATAAAAAAAATTTCAATACCAAATTTATTAAATATTTCCTTGATATAAAATTTATAAATTATAAAAATAAATATTTTGTTTTATTATTTATTAAATAATTAGAAATAATAAAATTATAAATATATTTAATCTATTCAATTAAATACCTAATGGAATATAAAGTTTTATTTTTTATAATATTTTTGTTTTTCATTATTTAAATTATATTAAGTATTTGTTGAATCAAAAACTTAAAAAATCAAAAAAGGAAATAACTATATTAAAGAATTTGATAATTAATAAAATTTATTAATTAAATTTAAATGTTTAAAAAGTATATTTATAATTTAGAAGGAGTTTTAAGTTTAATATAAGGGATTGAATTAAGAGTACTATGACATTTTTTAAGTTTAGATTTTTTTTTCTGTGTATTACTATTTGAATCAATTGGTTTTAATTTATGGTAATTTAATTTTGGTAGTAAAACTGAATTTTTTTTTTTAAATGATTTATAATTTTGAGATGAATTATCATTAATACTATTTTTATCTTCTTTATTTTCTTCTTCTTCTTCATTTTCTTCTTCTTCTTCACTTTCTTCTTCTTCTTCTTTTCTTTCTTCTTTTTTGTTTTGTTTATCTTCTTTTTTTTTATCTTGTTTTTTTTTTTTTTTTTCAAATTTTTTCCTCTCTTCTATTTTTTTTCCTTCTTTTACCTTTTTTTTTTTCTTTTTCTATATCTTTTTTTTTATTATTTTTATTATTTCCATAATTAATTAAATTATTTTCTATACTTTTATTATCTATTTCTTTTACTTTATTTTTCATATTCTTTGAACTAAAAGATTGTTTTAAAATATTTTTTTTTAATGTTCCTTTAATTAATTTATCTCTTAATTTCTGATATTTCAATATTTTATAATCAAAATATGATTTTAATAATTCATCATAACTATTATTATTATTAATTTCATTATAATATTTATTAATAATAGGGAATTTTTCTTCTACTTTTTTATGATTAATTCTATAATGAAATGAATTATTATTCCTAATATAATAATTATCTTCTTTATAATAATCATTATTTTTAATATTATTATAATTATTATCATTATAATTAAGTTTATTATAATTATTATTAATTATATTATCATTATTATCATTATTATTAATTATATTATCATTATTATCATTATTATTAATAATATTATCATTATTATAATTATTATTAATTATATTATCATTATTATAATTATTATTTACTTTATTCAAAAAAGTAAATCCTTTAAAAATTTGATTATTAACAGACATTAAATTATCTTCTAATTCATGATATCTCATTCTAGTTTTTAATCCAATTTCAATATTTCTATTACAATATTCTTTATCATAAATTTCATCATTAAATCCAAATTTTTCTTTACTATAATTAATAATTTCAATCCAAGGAGAATATTCTTTTTGTTCATAAATATCATTCCAATTCATATCATTAAATAAATAATGTTCTTCTAATTCTTTAATCCCTTCTAAATACCCTAATCTTTTATAAGGATTTCTTTTTAATAAACAATTAACAAAAGAACATAAAGATTTACTATAATATTGATTAGACTTTAAATGAATTCTATTATTTAAAATTTGTTCTTTTAACTCTTCTTTTTTATTACCTATAAAAGGTTTTTTTCTATTAATACATTCATAACAAATAACACCTAAAGAATAAAAATCAGAGTAATATTTTTGTTTTTTCCCAAATAAACATTCAGGTGACATATATTCAACAGTACCACTAATTTCAATAATATTACTTTTATTTAATTTAGCAATACCAAAATCAGTTAATTTTGCATAACCATTATTATCAAAAATAATATTTTCTGGTTTAATATCTCTATGAATAATTCCAATTGAATTTATATAATCTAAAGCAAATATTATATTTGTTAATAAAAATTTTATATGTGATTCTGTTATTAAAGATTTATAATTATCTAAATGAAATCTTAAATCTCCTCCTTGTAATAATTCTAATAATAAATATAAATTATCGAAATCTTGAAAAGTTGATATTAATTTTATTATAAATTGGTTATTCATTTTTGAAAGAAAATTTTTTTCTGAAAATATATTTGATACAGAGTTACAGTCTAATATTTTTATTTTTGATATTTGTTTTAATGCATATGGAATTTTTGTTTTTTTTTCTATTACTTTCCATACTCTACCAAAGCCTCCTCTTCCAATAATATATTTAAATTCAAAATGGGAAGTTGAGACTATTTATAACTATTATTTTTTTTTTGTTACTTTTTTCTTTTTCTTTATTTAGGGATAATATTGAATTTTTTTGTTCCATTATTTTTTATTTTTATTATATTTTGTTAAAGAATAAATATTTTAATTAAAAAAAATAAAAAAAAATAAGTTTATATTTAGAGTTCCTCTTATATTAAATTCAATCAAAATATAATAATTTTCTAATTTACTATATGAAAAATATTTAGGTATTTTTTTTCTCATATTAATTTTTTTCAATTTTGAATAATAAATAAAAAAAAATCTATTTTTTATTTGTAAAAAGTTAAAAATTAACATTAATATATTTATAATTGACATTTAGTATATATACAAATAATCTAATTTTATCATTAAAAAATTCATTCCAAATCTTTTTTAAATTTATTTTATTATAACAATTATTCCAAAATATTTGAGTTAATTTTTAACTCTTTAAAATCATTATAACAATATACAAACAATAAAAAAACAAATTATGAAGAAATTTGTTCAAAAACTGACAAAATTTTATTAATCATATATCCAACACCAGAATTATTTTTAACTGAAATTTCAAAATATTGTAAATTATTTTTTTCGCAATATTTTCTTCCTTTAGGATTAATATCTTCATAATTACATTTATCTATTTTATTTCCTACAATAATAATATTAGAAAAATTATGAGGAGGATAAATAAAAATTAAATTTTTTAATTCTTTTTTAATAATATTTTTTGCATGATTAAAACTTCCTTTATTACTAACATCATAAAATATTAAAATAAAATTTGCTTTAGAATATAATGTTGAATAATTTTCTTTATATTCTTGAACTCCAGGAGTTACATAAAAATTTAAAATATATTTATTACAATTATAAGTTAAAATTTTTGAAACTTTTTCTATAAAAACTGTTGGAATGTAAAGAGTTTCAAATCTTTGTTCTGATATATTAATTGCAAATGAACTTTTTCCACTTTGTTTTTCTCCTATTATAATAATATTAATTTCCTTTCTTCCTTTTAATTGTAATAAATTTTCTTTTTTTACTATATTAATATTGTGAATTGGAGAATTTATTGAAATAAGACTTTCATCAGTTTTTAATTTATCCTTTTCATTAGTTTTACTATTTATTACTATTATATTATCTGTTTCTTTTTCATCTTTAATTATTTCTTCATTTAATTTTTTTTTAATTATATTTTTTTCATTTCGAGTTTCTTTTAAATCATTTAATGGTTTTAATATTATTGGTTCTTTAACATCATTGTTTTCCATACATTCTTTTTCACATAAAAACTTTTTTTTAACTCCTCTAAATTCAAAACATGCACATGATCCCATAATAAGATTGATTTATTTATTTTTTTTTTGAAAAAAAACTTTTTTAATTATTTTACTTAATAATAAAATGATTTAATTATAAATTTAAAAGTAATTTTATATTTAATATTTAATAAAAAAATTAATATGGATGAAGCAATAGATAGAATTGATACAAATGAAAATAAAAATCCTGATTTAGAAAATAATAATCAAAAAGATAAAGACAATATTACATTAACAAATTTTTATCAAAAATCATCTTATCCAATGATATCTTTATTAACAGTTTTAATGAAATTAGCATCAATAATTTCTTTTTTTATATTTTCTATTTTTTTATCAAATGAAGCAATAATAATGTTTCTAGTAGTTTTAATTGGAGCTTGCGATTTTTGGATAACTAAAAATATTTCTGGCAGATTTTTAGCAGGATTAAGATGGTATAATAAATTAAATATAGAAAAAAATACTGAAAATTGGGTTTTTGAAGGAAAAAGAGAACAAAATATAGATATTATTGATAAGGCAATTTTTTGGTATTCTTTATATTTAAATGATGTTGTTTGGGTTGTTTTATTACTTTGGGAAATTATTAGATTAAAATTTGATTGGTGTTTTATTTGTTTAATTTTACTTATTTTTACTTTTACTAATACTTATGGATTTTATAGAAGTTCTAACATTCAACAAAAAGGAACTAAATTCCTTATTAAAAAATATTTAGTTCCACCTAATAAGAAATAAAGTTAGTTTTTATTTTTTTTTTTAAAACTTTTATTTAATCAAATATTTTTTTATTAAAAAATTATTTTGTTTATTTTAAATAATATTATAAAAAAAAATACAAATTTTATTTTTTTTCAAATTTGAAATTATAATTTATATAAATTTTATTTATAAATATCATTTGAATAATAGCAATTTATAAATTAACAATTTTAAGAACATCCTCAAATCTATTTCTATAATCAGTATGACCTAATTTTAAATCAGTCATATCATAATTTTCAATTTTAATATTATTTTCATCATCAATAATTAATTTATCCCATCCAATAGGTTTTTTTTCAACACAAGGTTGAAATAAATATTTAAGTACAAAATCATTTTTAGAATAACAATTAATAATTCTTCCATTAACAACTTCATTAAAAATATTATTCCATTTCATTTGTTCAATATGAGTTGCTCCTGCAATAAACATAACATTATTAATAATATTATTTTCAATTTTTAAATCATATAATTCTTTTATACAATATTTAATAACATGAGTTCCTAAACTAAAACCAATTAAATTAATTTGACAATTCTCAAAAAATTTTTTAGAAGATAAAATTAAACCTAATATCTTTCCACATATTTTTGCTCTTTTTTTAGCAGATAAAAAGACATTTGGAATTGAAGAATCAAATATTTGAATTCCATTTATTAAAGGAATTTTATTAGGAAGTGATTTAATTATAATTTTCATAAAAGAATATCCTGGCCATTGATAAAAATAAAACATTGCTCTTCTATTTGAAGATATTAAATTTTTCCATAATTGTGAATGATTATCTGATTCTGCGCCAAATCCAGATATTAAAATTGTTATTTCTGAAGAATAATAATTTTTTGAATAGGGAATTAATTCTAATTTTTCTCTTGTTATTTGATCTATTTTTGGTGTTATTAAATTCATTACTTTATTTATTAATTTTGGAATTAAATTTGTATTTGATGAATATATTTCTTTTATATTTTTACTTAAATTTTCAAATCTTTGATTTATTATTTTTGGAATTGTTTTATCTTGAAATATTTTTTCTATATTTGAGAATTTGTAATGATTATTTATTTTTTTAGGATATTCTTTTATTTGATAATAATCAAGATATGATATCATTGATTTTAAGTCAACATTTTTTTGAGTTATATATTTTTGTAAATTATGAATTGTATTATCTATTAAGTAATTAAATTTAAATTTTTCTTCATGAATATTAGAAAGTTCTATTGTTATACAATAAAAAAGTGAAGCTATTATAAAATAATATTGTTCAATTGTATTAATATTAATTTCAAAAATTTTTATAAATGATTCTAATAATTCATTAATTTTTTTTAATGGTATTGATATAAAAGTATTAAAAATATTATCATAAGAAAAATTTTTATTATTCATATTAATATCAAACCATGATAGAATTTTTTCATAATTTTTTTTAAATATTTTTTTTGTATATTCATTATATAATAAAACAGATGAATTTGACAAAATAAAAATTTTAAAAATAGTTTCTTTTATTTGTGAATTTATTTTTTGGTTACTATTATTTAATATATCATCAAATGGTTGTGAAAAATCTGGTATTTTAATATAAACTTTTGGAAAAGTTTTTAACGGTTCTCCACTTTCTCTTATATAACATAACCATTGATAACAAAAAATTAAATTTATTATTTCACTTTCTTCAATTTTTTTATCTAAATTATTTTCATATTCTCTTACATATATAATATTCTTAATTTTTTTTTTTGTGTCGTATGTTAAAAATTTAGGAATGTTTTCAACATTAAATTCTTTTTTTAATGTTGAAAAATAAAGTTCTAATGTTATTTTATTATTATTATCTGAAAAAAATTTTTCGTTTAATTTGGATGATTTTTTTAAAATACTTTCTGAAAATTTTATAATTTTATCTTTTTGTTTAAATAGATTTAATAATGAATCTAAAAAAAGAGTTTTATATAATTTTCTGTTTTCTTTATTTTTATAATTCTCTTTAATATATTTTAAACAAGTTTCTTCATTATAAAAAAAATGATCAAGGACATCTTTTTCTTTTTGAAAAAATACATATCCTTCATCTTTAAAATATTTATTAATAGTATTATTAAAAAAATTTTCTATATTATCTATTGAAATATCCAAATCATCATTATTATTTTCCATATTTTTCATTGCTAATTTAATATCGTTTTCTTTCAGTGTTTTTTCCATTAAAATAATAATTAATTAAAATATTTATTTATTCTTTTTTTTATATTTAAAATTGTAGTTTTATTTAAATTAATTTAATTAAAGAATTATCAAATTTTAAAGTATTTGAAACAATATTATTATTATAATTAAATTTTCGTATTCTGATATTAAAATAGAACTATAATATTGTTTAAATTAAAAAAAAAATGTTTTATAATTTTTAATTTCCTATAAATAATAATATATAATTATATTTTTCATTTTAATTTTTTCTCTTTCTTTGAAAAATAAATAGAAATGGAAAGAAATATTCAAAAAGATAACAAACCAATTTTAAATGACATAAATGTAAATTATAATTTTTTTGATAAAGAAGAAAGAGAAATTGATTTAGAAGATAATCTAATTGAATCAATAAGTTCTATTTCAGGGTCAAATTATTTTCAAGAAAATGAATCTCAAAATGATGAAAAAGTAAATATAGCAACATATGAAAATAAAATAATTTATTTTTTGATTGATGGAGAAAAAATAAAACAAGATAATAATTTCATATTCCATAATTGTCCGGCAATTGTAAATTTATTAAAAAATTATAAAGGAAAAAATAAGGAAATTTTTATTGAAATGCCAAAAAATATTACAAAAGAACATATTTATGTTTTTTATCAATATATTAAAAATCCTATTTTATTTATTGCACAAATATCTAATAATCAATTATATTTATTGAAACTTTTTAAAATGAGTTTATATTTTGAAAATAAATTGATTATTAATAAAATTATAAATGAAGAGATTATAAAAGTAACAAATGAAAAAAATGTTGTTTTATTTTATAAATTTGTTAAAGAAAATTTAAAAATTGAAAAAAAATCAGAAAATATTGATTATTATTTAAGAATAATGTATTTAATAAAACCTGTTATAATAAATAATTTTCAAAATTTAATTAATGATAAAAACTTTAATAATACAATTGAGAAAAATGATATTGTAGAATTTTTAAATTTATTTTGTCTTAAAAAAAAATTACAAGTTGATGAAAGTATAATAGAATATATATGTAATTTTTATGGATATTCTTTAAATAAACTTTTATTTCTTATATCTTATTTATATGATGAAAATTTTCAAAAAGAGAAAATTTATAATAAATTAAAAAAAGTGCCAATAAAAAAAATTGAATTAAATCCAAAAAAAAATTATGAAGAATTTAAAATTGATTCAGACAACAATACAATTTTTTTTGAAACATTATTAGAAAAAAAAGATATGAGATCTTTAATAACATATAAAACAAAGGATATTGCAGTATATATTTTAAGTATTTTTTATATAAATGAAAATAATCCTATTATTAATTTTTGCAAATATTCTTCTTATCAAGTTAAATTAAAAGAAAATGAAAAAAAAGAAATAAAAATGAAATTAAAATTAGATTATTTATTTACTTCAATTTTTAATTATTTCATATCAAAGACTAATAATTACATAAATTCTTATGGAGAAATTGGAAATATAAATTATAACTTAATTCAAGATATTTTTCAAGCTTTTAAATCAAACCATATTAATAGTAATGTTTCTTTATTATGTTTTATGAAATTAATTGATAATATAAATTTAAATGAAAATGAAAATATTGATATAAATTTATTATTAAAAAATATCAATTTTAGAGAAGTAAGTTTAGAAGTTTTATCTGAATTTTATATAAAATATTTAACAACAGAAAAATTAAGTTCAGATATAATAATTTTTGTAAATAAAATTTTAAAAGAGAATAATTTAAGTAAATTAATAAATTATCTTGCAAAAAATATAAAAATCAATAATGAGCCTAAAAATTCCTTTAATAAATTATTAATTACAAAAGAAGATTTTAAAATAAATTCATTTCATAATATAAATCAATTAGAAGATAATAAAATTTGTAATACAACAATAAATAGTAATTATTACTATATTTCAAAAACTAAAGATTCTTTCAGTGAAAAAAAAGCAAGATCATTTATGAATTCATTAATTCAAGAAAATATAATGTTAAAAAAAAAAGATAATAGAATTAATAATTCAATATTACCAAAAAAACCATCATTAAATAGTGTAAACAATAATAAAATAAATTCATTTAACAAATCTAGAATAAGGTCTCAAACAAATTTAGATAAAAATTTTAATATCCAATTAAAAACCCATCAAACATTTAAGTCAGACATTCCTTCAAAAATAAAGAAAAAATAATTCATTTTACATATGTAATATAATCAAAATATTATATAAATAATCTATATAATATATATTTAATAAATAAATCTTAAATTATAATTAAATTATAAATAGAAAAAAATGTTATTTAAAAAAAAAATAAAAAAATAAAATAAAAAAAACAATATAAAAAAAAGTCTATAAAATAAATTAAAATATATAAAATTAACATTTAAAATTTAAATAAAAAATTAAAAAAATAAAAAAAATACATAAAATTAAAAAACAATAAAAAAAAAAAAAAATTAAAAAAATTAAATAATCCATATCTCAAAAAATAATCCAATAAAATTTCTGAAAATTGATAAAATAGGATAAAAATTTTTTAAAAAACTATAAAAAACAAGAATAGAAAAAAAATTAAAAAATAAAAGTTAAAAATGGGACCAAAAAAAGCACCAAGTGAAGGAACAGCAACAAAGACACCAGCAACAGCAAAAAAACCAGTAAAAAAAGAGAAAAAAGAACATAAAAGAAGTAGACATGAGACATTTTCAGTTTATATTTACAAAGTATTAAAACAAGTACATAATGATACAGGAATATCAAAAAAATCAATGGCAATTATGAACTCTTTCATTAATGATATTTTTGAAAGAATTGCTCTTGAAGCTTCTAAGTTAGTTAGATATAATAAGAAACATACTTTAAGTGCAAGAGAAGTTCAATCTGCTGTTAAATTATTATTACCTGGAGAATTAGCTAAACATGCTATTATTGAAGGAGCTAAAGCTGTTAATAAAATTGCTTCTGGAAGTGGTTAAATTTTTTAATTAATTTTATGTTTTTTTTACATATATTTTAAAATTGTTTTCTTTTTGATTTTTCTTAATTTTTTTTATTATTAATTTTTTTTTTTATTATTTTATTTTTTTTTGTTATAAAGGTTTTTTATTTTTTTTTTATATTATTTTTTTTTTTTGTTGATTTAAAAAATGTGCTTTTTTTATTGATAATAATGGAATAATTTTTATAAGAAATGAAAATAACAATAATAAAGAAAATTAGATAATATTAAAGAATATTATTTTGAGATTGAAAATTTAAATACATTTATAATATATTAATATTATTTTTATTACCTGTTTATTTTTAATTTATTTTATTTGCATTATTTTATTATTTTTATTTCTTTAATTAAATAAAAAATAGATTATTTTTGTTTTTATCTATAAATTATACTTTTTTTAATTTAATGATTTCATTTAAACAATTTGAGTTTAATTTTCAAATAAAATAAAATATATTAAAGAAATAGAATTAAATATTTCAAATAAAAAATAATAATTAATTTTTGAAATTAAATCTTGCTATTTAATAATATATACAAAATGAAAAATTTAAAAAACAATTTTATTTGTTTTGTTGTTTCTTTCAGAATTAATTAATCTTTCATTATTACCTTTAGGTACGAAAAAATTTATATCATGTAATTTTTTTAATTTTAATTTACTTGAAATATAATTATTTTGAATTTTACTTAAATTATTATTATTTATATTCGAATAAAGATTCTTTTTATAACTATTTGATTTTAAATTTGAACAACTAAATTCATTTATTAATTTTACTTTATTATTTGGTTTATTTATTAACATTTTTGATATTGAATTACTCTTATTAAGAGATTTTTTTATTGAAATAGAACTACTATCTTTAATTTCAAAATTCTTATTTAAAAAGTATTTTCCTAATTTTTCATAAAAATTTTTTTTTTCGTTATATCTTCTTGAAGAAGATGATTCTAATTCGATATTTTTTTGAATAATTTTTTTTAAATTTAATTCAAAATTATAACCAATTGCTTTCTTTTTATCAATATAACTATTATTTTCAAAATTTTTTTCAACATAATTTTTACATGATTTTAAATTTAAACTTGAATTAAAAATTGAACTTCCTTGATTCATATTTAAAGATTTATATAAATCATTTCCAGTATAAATATTAATTTGAGTTGAACCATTTTGAATATTATTTATAATATTAATATTATTAATTCTTGAATCATCAGATTGTGGATTAGATTTACTTTTTTTATGAGATGAAGAATTTAAATTAGTTTTATTTGATGAAAAATTTTTTATATTTTTATTTTTTGAAAATATTTTTCTAATATTTTCTTGTTGAAAATTCTTTGGTGAAAAAACTAAATTTTTTATATTAAATTTATTTAAATTATGAAAAGAAGGAGAATGAAATGGAAATTTTTTTTTTAAAAGTGATTTTTTCATTGGAGATGATAATATTTTTGATATAAATTCTATTGGGGAAAAATTAGTATTTGTAGATAAAAGAATTTTTTCATTTTTATTAACTTTATTTTCAATTGATTTATGACTAATATTTACTTTTTCTTTTGATAAACTATTTTTAATATTTTTTTTTGAATTATTTTCTATTAATTTTGCTTTTATTTTTGGACTTAATAAAGCAGAAATTATTTTATTTTTTGTTGGATTATTAAAGATAATATTTTGTTTATTTCGTATTATTTTTCCTTTTATATTATTATTATCCATATTTTTAATATTTTTTTTTGATTCATTTTTTATTTCATTTTCTTTTTTATCCTTCTTATCTTGAATAGATAATTTATTTATTAATTTTTTTATACTTAAATTACTTTCAACAGATAAATTATTAGAATCATTATCATTATTATTACAAATAGATTTTGTAATACTATTAATTGAATTCATTACATTTTTTGTAAAAATAGTATAATAAGAAGAATTATGTGACTCTTCAGATTCTTCTGAATCTTTCATTTGATCAATCATTTTTTGTTTTCTTTTTATATTTTTATACATATATTTTGATTCTGGAATTGCAGTATAATTTGCATAAATTCTTGAATATTTATCATAAAAAGTTAATATTTTTCTAAGTCTTTTTGATATTTCTTTTTTAGAATAAAATTTTATTAAAAATTCATTATCATCTTCATATAATAAATATTCTTTAAATGCTTCAACAAAATGAGTTTTTTCATTATAAATTATATCATCTATTACTTTTATATTATAGAAATATGTTGGTTTATTGTATTTTTTAATTAAATTTTTTTTAATTTTTTCTCTAATTATTTTTTCATTTTCCCAAATACTCTTTTTCTTCTTAATATTACTATTTTTTTCTTTCATTATTATCATTTAAATTATATTTAAAATTTATTTATAGAAAAATAAATACTAAAATATAATTAACTCTTATTAATTATTTTTAATATTTAATATCTCAATTTTTCATTTTTTATTAAATATATAAAAAGAATTATATTATCTAATTTAAATGTATATAAGATAAAATTTTTTTAATTTCTATATTTTATAAATTTTATAAATATCAAATTAATTGATTATATTAGAAAGAAATATTTTTAATTTATCATATATTTTATATTTAAATAATAATGAAATTTTTATTTTTTTTAACTATATGTAAACCAATTAATAGTTCAATATAAAAATAATAAAAAATTAAAACAAAAAAAAGTTTGTTTACATATTAATTTAAATTAAACAAATATTTTTATACTAATTTAAAATATTTCAATTTTTTTTTTTCATTTCAATATTTTCATTTTCTTCTTTATTTTCTTTATAAAATTTATTATAATAAATAATTTGTATAAAAACAAGAAGATTTAATAAAAAACTATAAGCAAAAGATAAAATTAACATAAAATCTCCAGTTTCTTTAATAGATGTAAATATTCTTGCTAAATTACCTAACATATTAATAATAAAAGTAAAAGCAGACAAAGGACCAGTTGACTTTGCTTTATAAGAAGAATACATTTGAGAAAGTCTACTTATACTAGTTAATGGAAGTGTACTTGAATATATTATATACCAAAATGTTTCATTAAAATAATCTCCTTTTAAACAAAAATAAGTAAAAATTGATATTAATGTTGTAAATAAAAGATTTTTTCTATCTCCATTTTGATCTTTTTGATATTTCCAAAATAAAAATAATATTATTATATTTTCTATTAAAATGATGAAACTTTCACCATATGATAAAAATGGATATTGCATATGAAATGAATATAAACAAGAAAAAAGGAAAATTACAATATCTGAAAATATTGATATATCATTTAATCCTTTTATATTTTTTTCTTTTAACATATATAAAATTTGAGGAAGTTTTGAAGTGAATGAAAATAATACAATTCCTATACTTAAACCTTTTGATATTAAATATGATATGCATTCTTTTTCTATATTTAATGTTAATGTCTTTTTAATACATTCAACAAAATGACTATCCATTAAATAAAAATAATAAAAGAAAAATTAATTAATTTAAAATAAATATATAAAAAAGGGTTTTGTAATTTTTTTAATAGGCATTTAAAATAAGAAATTTTATTTTATAATTATTTAGAGAATTAAAAAAGATAAATTAATAAAAAATAATTTAAAATTGAAATTTATTTTATAAATTTCTATTAATCAAAAAAAAAACCCTTAAAAGTTTGAATAAAAAATAAAAAAAAAAAATATATAAAATCAATTATTTATTGAAATAGTTTTAATTTGATTAATCCATTCTTGATTTATTTTTGGTTTTATTTTCCTTATTGAATATTTATTACAACTATTTTCAGTCAATGATTTTTTAATTAATTCAATTTCATCACAAAAATCATTTTGAGTAGTATCATTAATATTTTCATTATTATTAATATCTCTATTTTCTTTACTTTGTTTATTTTTATTTTTCTTTTTTTTTCTTCTTTTCTTTTTTTCATCATCAAGACCAATATAATTAACCCATTCATCAATATCTCTTTCTTCTTTTTTATTTTTATTTTCATTATTTTGAATATATAAATTATCATTAATATGTTCAAAAGTATTACAATCAATATTTTCATCAATACAAAATATTTCTTTTAATTTACCAGTTCCTTCTTTATTATATAATAATTGTTTTAATTTAAAATATTTTTCAATTTGCATTTTAAAATTTTTAAATTCACAAATTCCACATGGGAAATTACAAATTTCTTTAACAAGATTTTTTAAATTTTTTAATTGTTTATCTTCATTTTTTAATATTAATATTAAAAGCCCTGAAATAAATTTACTAGAAAGAATTTTTTCAGAAAATAATTCTAAATGAATCATTTTAAAATCAATATTTTTAATTTCATCATCAGTAATAATATATAAACAATTATTAAAAGTATTTTCAATTTCTTTTCCAGAATTAATTAAAATTTTTTTAATTTTAAGAAGATCTTCAAGAATTTTTTCAGCAATTTCTAATTCATTTTCATCTAAACAATTATTTTTATCTAAAGGGAATTGTAAATCTGAAAAATTAGAAAGAATTGCATTATCAATTGTATTAAAAACTTCAGAATTTAAATTATAAGAATCTAAATTATCAGAATATTTATTAAATTCATTTAATATTTTTTGTTGAAATTTTTTTCTTTTTTCATCATTTAATATTTTACTCATAAAATTTAAAACAAAATAAGGAAGTTTTTCTGCTAAAATATTTAATAAACTTAAATTCATTAATGGAGGAAGTGATTTAGTAAAATTTTTAAACTATAATTTAAAAGTAAATTATCTTACATTTTCAATTAAAGTTTTATCTTTTATTTCTTGATTAATCATAAAACTAGAATAAATCTCAATTAGAATTTCTTCAATTCTTTTTCCAAAAAATTCTGCTTGTTTTGCATTTTGATTTATCATTTCAAAATTATCATCAATAAAAATATTTTCACATTTTATTTCAGTTATATTTGCTATAATATTTTTTTTAATTTTTAAAATTACTTTCTATTCTTTGTCTGTTTAAAACACTATAAAAGCCGAGATTTTGTTTTTTTCCTTATTAAAAAATATATAAATTAGATTACCAATTACATTTTGCCTTTTTCCTTTTCTCATATGTGATGGATGATTTGTTATTCTTGTATGAGTTATACATTTTTTTGATTGTAAATTTTGAATTGTATTGTCCTTCATTTTATATATTAAATTAAAATTATTTATTCTTTTTAGAAGTTAAATATTTTTTATGATTATTCATTTAAATAGTATTAATGTGAAAAATTTAAATATTTAATTCATAGATACGATATATTCTTTAAAAAGATTTATAAATTAATATAGTTTGAAAAGGAAATAAAAGTCTATTAGTCTATAACTAAAGTTCTTTTTTTTTTTTGAAAATATATGTTAATAAGACTTTTTTTAAAAAAAATTAGATTAAATATTAAAGGGATTTGAAGAAAAATAGAAAGTTTTAAAAATATATAGTTCTAAAGTTTATAAGTCAAAATAATTTAAATTTATACTTAATTAATTATTAATTAAAATATTTAATTTTTTTTCCTTTTATTAGGAATTAATATTTCTGGTTTTGGAGAATTAAAATTATACATTTCTTCTTGTAAATCATTTTTTTTAATATTTCCAATATCAATACTATTAATTTCAAAAATTGGTTTAATATCATCTTCAAAATCTTTTTTATTTTTAATGATATTCTTAGTTTTATCAATTTTTTCTTGTAAAAACATTATTAATGAATTTACACTTAATTGTTTATCTTGTTTATTAAAATATTGATATATTTCTTCATAAGCATCTTTTTTACCTTTTTTATAATTTTTATTTATTTCTTCATTTGTTTCTTTACATATTTTTGTAAGTTGACAAAATAAATTTACAAAATTTTTTTTTATATTAGTATTATTCATATTACTAATATTATTTGATTTATTATCCATTTTATTATTTAAAATATAATAATTGAAATAAATAATTGAACTATATAATTTAACTAATAAAAGAAATTAATTAAATTATTGAACTTTTTTAATATTGTTTAAAATTATAATATTTTTTATATTTAGTTTAATAAATTCAATTAGAAAATTATTTTTATTATTTAAAATAAATTATATAAATAAAATATGATTTAATAAAATATAAATATTAACTTTATAAATAATACTGTTTTACAAATTAAATTTTTTTCTAGAAATAAAAATAAATTTTCTATTTTTCTAGAATTTGAAAAAAACAAAAATTCTATAAGTTATATATATATTTTTTCACTTTATTATATAAATTAAAACAAATGTTTTATTTAAACAACATTTTCAAAAATGTAGATAATGACAATTATGATAAAAAGAAAAATAGTCCTTCAATATGTAATAGAAATGATAACAAAAATATAATTCTTAAAAAATTATACAATGATCATATGAATTACATATGTTTTGACTGTCATAAAAAAAATAAAAATCTTGAATTTATAGACATAAAAAATGGAATTTTTCTTTGTAAAAATTGTGCAAAAAAGCATTATTATTTCCCAAAGGAGATAAGTGAAGTCATAAATAAAAATTTAAGAGAAATAAATGAAGATAATTTAATGGTTTTATATTATTCAGGAAATAAAAAATTATTTGAATTTATTTCTGAAGAATTTCCAAAATTAGAAAATATGAATATTGGAAAAATGTTTAAAACAAATGCCATGGAATATTATAGGCAATTAATTAAATCTCAAACTTTTGATTTAATTGAACCAAAAAAACCAAATAAAAAAGAAGGTTATATTTCTATGTATTATAAAGGAAATATAAAGAAAAATAATAAAAAAATACAAAAAAAAAATAAAAATATTAATAATGATAATTTTAATAAATTAAATAAGCCATTTGATAAACTTTTAAAAGAGGATAATAATTCCTTAGAACAATATATTCAAAAAAAAAGGAAAATAAATAATGATAATTTAATTAATGAAATAGAAATAGAAAAAGAAAATGAAAAAGAAAATCGATTTGAAAATAAGGAAAATAAATTAAATAATAAAATTATTTCAGACAATTCAGATTGTGAAACAGTAGATGAAGATAAGAAATATAAATCTTTAGATATTGAAAATGAAAAAAATGAAAAAGAAATAAAGAATTCTAAAACAATTGATAAACCAATTCAAAATTTGAAAATTCAAATAACATCAAATATAATTAATTTGAATCAAAAAGGTTGTATTGAAATGTATCCTGAAGCATTGTTTTTTGCAATGAATAAATGAAATAAATTGTTTATTTTATTTTATATTTTTCTATATATTATTTAAATAATATTATCCTATTTTTTATTATAAATTTAACTAAAAAAATTATTTATTTAAATCAAAACAAATTTTTTTTTTATAAATTAAACTTTTTTAATTAAAGTTAATGAATATTTTAATAAATATTATATTTAGTTAAATATTAGAATAAAATATAAAATTAAAAGTAAAAACAAATTTTTGAATACAAAAAAAGAAATATTTATTTTCTAATTTGAATAAAAATAATTTTCAAATATATAGTGAATTTAAACAATTAAACTGTATTTTTATTCAAATTCTTTTTCTCCAATAAATAATCCTTCAATATTTTTTAAAGACAATTTTTCTTTTCTTTTTAATATATAAGGATTAATGATAATAAAAGGTATATATTTTTTCTCATTAATAAAATAATTACCTTTTTCATTCATATTTTCACTTCCATAATCTTTATAGTTTTTTTCATATTTATCAACTAATTTATAAATATCTTCACTAGAATAATTGAATTTATTAATATTTACTTTAAATATATTATGTCTTTTAATTTTTATTTGTTCAATTGTTTCTAAAGGAGTATCATATGTTTGAGGTAAAAGAATAGGAGAATAAATATATCCAACAGCACAACTAAAATATACCATTACAATAGAATATAAAATATCATAAACTTCATTATTAACTTTTTGTTTATAAAAATATAATATTCCATAAAAAATCATTAGAAACATAAATGAAATAGTTAAACTTAATATTTTTTTAAATTTAATTTCAATAGTTTTCCCAATATCAGAATAAAATGAATGATTTTTTAAAAATTTGTTTTGAAATATACTTTTTATTTTATATAATTTCTTAAGTATTCCATAAGTTAATAAAGGAAATCCAATAAATAAACTTAAAAGAGTAAAATAAACTAATAAATATTCATGATTAAATACTTCTTTATAATTTAAATCAATATTTCCAGTTACTTTAAAAAATATTGTAAATAGAAATTCAAAATTAAATTCAATATTTTCACCATTATAAGTTAATGCTACAATAAAACTTACTAAAACATATTGATTTAATTTACTAAAAAATGCAAAAAAAGATAAAATTAATTTATAATTCCAATTATTTAAATCATAATTTTCATTCGAATAATAAATATTTAATTGATAAATTTTTGTTAAAATAACAATTATTAACATGAAATCATATAAAAGAACTTGATTATATATATTAAGTAATGATTTATTTCTTAATTGAAATTGTTTTATAATATTAATCAAACATTTAAAAATTATTGCACATAATAAAATAGAATAGAATTTTTTATGCATAAATTTTATAATTGTTTTTGATAACAGTTTACATGAATAATATTTTGGTTTATCAAATTGATGTAATTTAATTTTTAAATGAAAGTGATTTAGGAATTCTCCTATTTTATAATCTTCTAAAATATAATCCTTTCCATCATTTTTTAATCTAAATACTAAATAAGGTAAATAATTTTTAGGATAAATATTCATTGTTTTATAAAAAATTAGTTGATAAAAAATATGAGTAACATTTTTATCATTTATATGATAATTAAAAACTTGAGATAACATATCTTTTTTATATATATCAAACGAAGTTTCATATTTATTAATATTTAAAATCTTTTCAGATGAATTATAGAATTGATAACATATAATTACAAATAAAATTAATGTTTTTAAAACTATTATATTCATTTAAAATAAATTTTTATAAAAATCAATTAAGTTCAAAAATAATCAAATATTTTTATAAATAATGTCTTTATCTGCAAGAGAAAAATCTATTGTAAATGACTTATTTTCACATGCAAATGAATCTAATGATTTATTAATAACAAATTCAATGTTAAAAGAACAAATTTTCCAATATCAAAATTATATTAAAATAATAAAAGAATTTTTTCCTTTTTTTATAAATAATGACAATAAAGAATCAATAAAAGAAAAAATAATAGAAAGATTGAAAAATGATATTTTAAAATATAAAGATATAAATTTTGATTTAAAAACACAAACAGCAAAATTAAATTCAACATATAATAAGAAAATAAATGAAAAAAATGAATATCTATTACCATTAAATAAAATATTAGATAAAGAAAAAGAGGATAATTTCATATTGAAGAATTCAATAAAATCAAAAGATACTTTTTTAACAATAGTTAGAAAAGATTTACAGAAATTTAGAAAATTATATTGTTCAGGAGAAGATGAAGATTTAAGAGAAAGGTTCTTAATTTATAATAAAAAAGTATATCATGAACATAAAAAAGAATTAGAAAAACTTCAAGGATTATTAAATTCTTATTCAAAAGAACTTAATAAAGAAAAAATTAAAAATGAAAATTATGATATTCAATTAAAAAACTTAAGAAAAATATTACAATCAAATTCAATATCAAAAAGATTATTTACAGAAAGATATAGATTTTATAATAATGATGATGATGATTTTAATATAGATGATGAAATTGATGATTCTTTAATTTTTGAAGATTTTGAAAAAGAAATTGATTTTTCTGATTCTATAAATTTTTCAGAAGAAGAAAGTTATATAAATTATGATTTAGATATAAATTTAAATATTAAAAATCCAAATTTATCACAAATTAAAAATAATGTTATTTTAAATAGATTACAATTTCCTTTAATTAAAGAAAGATTATTTACTAGTGATCATAGAGAAGTTGTTCCAAAATTAAATTTAAAACAAATTGAATTTAATAAAATTAGAGTTATTACTGAAGGTAATAGTGATAGTAACGAAGATGATATGAAAAATACAATTCAATATAAAATAATGAAAATGAAAAAAAAAATAAAGAAACAAATTGAAAAACAAAATAAATATAAAGAAATAATTTCAAATTTTAAACAACATTATATAAAAATGAATTTAAAAATAAAAAAACTTTCATTATCATTAAACAAAGGAGACACATAGAATCAATATTAAAAAAATAAAATTAAAAAAAATCATTATTTTACATTAAATTAATTAAAAAAAAACTTATTTATAAAAATACTTAAAAAATCCCATATTTATATATTAAAAAAAATTAATTAAAAAAATACATTAATTTAAAAATAAATATTAAAAATCTAAATAAAAGAAATAATCAAAAAAAAAAACAAAAATTCTTATAAATGGCAGAAATAACTCCAAGTTCAGATATACCAAAATACAAATTAATATTTTTAGGTGATCAAGGGACAGGAAAATCTTCAATATTAAATAGATTTGTAGATGATAAATTTATACCAACATATCAAGCAACAATTGGATTAGATTTTCAAAGTAAAAACATTCAAATTGATAATCAAGATATACATTTATTATTATATGACACAGCAGGACAAGAAAAATTTAGATCATTAATCCCAATGTATACTAGAGAAGCAAATATTATAGTTTTAGTATATGATATTACTAGAAAAGATTCTTTTTTACATATTCCTTCTTGGATTAATGAATTAACTAATGTTAAAATAGAAGATATTATTTTTGCTTTAGTTGGTAATAAAATTGATTTAAATGAACAAAGAGAAGTTACTATTAATGAAGGAGAAAAATTTGCAGAAGAAAATAATTTTATTTTTGAAGAAGTTAGTGCCAAAACTGGAGAAAATTTTCCTGAATTGTTTTATAAAAAATTATTTGAACAAATTATTATTAAATTTAGACCTGGAGGACAACAAATTGAACAAGAAGTACAAGATATTGGAAAAGTTAAATTAGATAATAATAATAAAGAAAATTCTGGGAAGAATATTAAAAAAAATTGTTGTGGGAAAAATAAATAATATTATTTCTTTAATTAATTCAAGTAGTTTTTTTTTGTTTTTTTTTTTATTTTTATAAAATTAATTAAAGTCAATTAATAAATTAAAAATTAAAAATTTTTAAATGGGATTGACAATGTGTTCTTGTGATAAAAAAGTTAAAAATGATCTTTTAAAAGATGATTTAATTGTTATTTTTCCTAATCATAATATTTTAATAACTCCAGAAAAAAGAAAACAAGAAATTGAAAAAAATAAACAAATAAAAAAAGAAAATGAAAATAATAAAGTAAATAATATTGAAATTAATAATGAAATTAGTATTGAAATTAATAGAGAAATAGAAAAAGAAGCAAAACAAAATAAAGAAATAAATAATTATATAGATAAAGAAAATATAGAAAATGATATTTTATCAGTAAATAGTATAATTCCTGAACAAAAATTACATTCTAAAAATAATAATGAAATAATGTTTTATGGAGATTTAAAAAATTTTGAAAATAAAAATGTAATTTCTTCTTTTGCAACATTAACTAGATTAAAATTAAGTTTTTATTTTGATAAATCTCAATTTATTTCTATGAAAAAACCTATATCTTCATTAAATTTAAATCAAATCTTAAATGCTGATATTATGAAAGATTGTGAAAATAAATTATTTCTTTGTGTTAATTTAATTGAAAATGAAGAAAAAAAACTTTTTCAAACAAAAACTAAACAATTATTATTTAAATGGTTATGTGTATTAAATTATTTTATTCCATTAAGTCAGGCTAATTAAATTTTTTATGTAGATTTTCTATTTAATAATATATATTTTTAATATTTATTTTAATATTTCCATTTGAAAAAATATAATATTTATATTAACTAAATTATAAAAGAAATAAATCAAAATATTTTTAACTTTATGAATATTTTTTTATTTTTTAGTTTGTTAAACACATTTTAATTTAAATAAAAATATATTTTAATTTTTAATAAATTATTCATATAAAAATGTATACATAAAACTTACTTATGTAAAACATTAATTTAAGATAACCTAAAATTAATTAAATAAAAATAAAATAAATGAAAGATGAAAATTCAACTAATATAAATGAAAATAACTCTCCAAATCCAGAATTAAACACATCAACTCAAGATATACAAACCATTAAATCAAATAAACATAAACAAATACCATCTTGTTTAAATAATTGTATTAATTGGACATTAAAAGCAAAAATGAATAATGATAACAATAAAAACGAAAATATTGATATAAAAGAATATGAATTTTATGGAAAAAGTCTTTTTTTTAAAAAATTAGATGCAAGTATTTTAAATATACTTCAAAATAATAATTCAAATAGTGGTGCAGGGAATAATAATTTTAATAATAATAATTGCTTAAATCAAATGGAAAAAGAATCAAAAAATCAACTTTCATCTAAATTAAAATTTCCATCTTCACCTTCTTCAATAAGAGATATTTTAAATATTAATTTTCCTATTGATAATTCTGAATTTAATTTTATGATTATTGATGCAAATTTAGGAGTTAGTGAAAATTTAAATAATATTTTTTTCCTTGAATTTGATTTAACTAATGGAGATAATAATAATAATTTAGATTTAAGAAGTTTAAATGATGAATGTGTTGAAAAAGAAATTAATTTTGTTTTAAATGGAACTTTACATGATATTCCTTTATTTAAATCTGATTTATTATTTTCTGTTGAATATAGAAAATTTATTAAAAGTATTCAATTTAGACTTCAAAGTTATAAAAATAATACTTTTGATAATAAAAAAAGAAGAAAAAGAAAAAAAATGAATAATGATAAAAATACTCAAATGACTTTTTTTGCTAAAATATTAAGTAATATTAATATTGGAATTGAATTTACAAGACCATTTGTAGGAGATTATGAAGTTTTTCATACAAATTTTAATTCAATTGTAAATTCAGATATTAAAATAAATAAAATTTATTTAGAACTTTGTATTCCAAAAATGTTTATTAATAATAATATAAATTTATCATCAGTATTAAGTAAAGAAATAGAAAAAATAGAAAAAGAAAATAATGAATCAAAAACAAATGAAACAAATACAAATACTAATTCAAATACTAATTCAAATATAAATGAAATTAATAATAATAATAATAATAATTTTCCTTTATCACCTCCAACAATAACATATCAAAATGATTTTGATAGAATGTTATCAACTCAACATAATTCTCCTCCTTCAATAAGAAATAAATTTACATTAGGAAAATTTATGAAATATGGTAATTTTTATTCACCGAACTATATGAATAGTCCTAATTTTATAAATAATAATAATAGTCCAAATTCTTTTAATCCTCAAAATTATTTAAATAATAATAGTCCATATTCATATAATCCAAATTATATAAATAATAATTCTGGAATTAGTTCTCCTATAATTTATACTCCTTTATCACCAATGATGCAAAATCCATATTTATTAAATTTAGGAAATCCTATTAATTTAAATAATAATAATAATACTAATAATACTAATAATAATAATAATAATAATAATAATAATAATAATGTTAATAATACTAATAATAATAATGGAAATCCAAGAAAATTTTCTGAAAATATTTATGAAAAATTAAAAGAAAATCCTTTATCTAAAATGAATAGACCAATATATAATAGTCAAACTCCAATAATTATGAAAATTAATAATGATGATATGATAAGAAGTATTCCAATTCAACCTTTTTTTTCTCCTAGAGGAAGAGGGAATATTGGTAATATTTCTAATACTAATAATAATAATATTAATGGTAATTTTTATTCTATGACTCCTATGATTCAAACTATTCATAAAAGAATTTTAGATTGGGAAAATAAAAATACTAATGTTAATAATATTAATGATATTAATAATAATGAAAAAAATGAATTTTCAAATATTAATATTAATAATCCTCAAACAAATTTAATTAATATGAAAAAAATATTTTTAAATTATTATGAAGGTAAAACTAATCTTGATATTTTTATTAATTCAATTACACCTTTTATTCAAAAAGAAAATTTTGAAAATTATTTTCAATTAAAATTAATAAATTTTTTCAATTGTTTTAAATATATTTCATTATTTCAATTAAAGAATACATATTATTTATATAATGATTTAATATTTATTTATTATTCAGTAACACTTGGTTCAATGAATATTGTAATAACAAAAAAAGATATAATTGATAAATTAACAGACTTTTTAATATCAGATAAAAAAATTAAATCAAAAGAAGAAATAAAAGATAATGAAGATATAATAATTAATGAAATGAATATAAATTTAATAATAAGATATAATTCAAATAAAATTTATATTTCATTTTATGAAAATAAACCTTGGCATTCTAGATTTATATTTATACAACAAATAAATGAAATAATGAAAATAATTCCAATTTTAAATGAAATTTTAATAGAAGATATTGATATTGATGAATCTTATTTTTCAATTTTATATTATCCAACAAAAGCAAATAAACCTTTTATGACATTTACTTCATTTTTAGTATTTTATAAATTTAAAACACAAAACGATAAAAATAATAATGAAAAAAATGAAAAATTTGAAAAATGTTCATTAATGGGAATTTTACCTATAAAATTTGATACTAAATTATTTTTAACTAAAATTTCAAATAATAATTTTATTACTATTCCAATTCCTCCTTTTTCTCCTTTCTTTCCTAATTATTCTGTTGATACTTTAAATTTGAGAAATTTAATTAATGGAGTAATGGATAATTTGAAAAATACAAGACATACTTCTTTTGATTATGATTATTATATGAAAACAAGTTATTTTAATTATAAGTAACATATTAGATAATTTTTAATTCTTTATAAATATAAATGTTTTTTTATTTTCTTTGTAAATAATTACATAATAAATTTTTGAAAATTTATTTATTTATTTTTTCAAATTTATTATGATTGATTAAGAAAAATGGAATTAAAAATTTTCAAAAATAATATTTGTTTATAATTAAATTTTTATATTTAATAAATTTTCCATTCTTTTATAATTATTCATTTTTTAATATTTTTTCATATTTATTATAATTTTTTTTAAGAAAAATAAAATGTTCTTTTTAGTTTTTTTAAAAAATTTTAATTTTATTTTAAATAAGAATAATTAAAATAACATTGAATTATAGAAACATTAAATAAATATAATTTATGGGTTTTTATATTTTTCTTTTTTTTTGAATTATTTAAATAAATTTATAATTGAAATTTTAAAATTTTAGTGTTTTATATTTTAATTTTCAAAATAATTCTTTTATTTTTTTTTTAATTAAATTAATTATTATATAATAAGTTTTTGTCTTTATTGATATATTAAAAAACTAATTTTTTTTGGGATATTAATTAATGGATGTAATATTAATAATAAAAAAAAATGATATAAATAGCAATATTTGTTATAGTAATATAATAATATTAAATATATTTATATAAAAAAATAATAAAACACAATTGATTGTAAAATTTAAAAAAATTTTATGTTTGAAGATTCTTAAAATAATTATAAATGTTTAATATTATTATTTCAAAAAAATGTTAATTAAAAAGAAAAAAAAAGATAATAAATTATTGAATTTTAAATTAATTAATTATTCCTCTAAACACATTGACAATCAATATAATATTTTTTATCAAATTTTTCACATCTTTTGTATTTAGATTCAATATAATCAAATAAATAATTTCCATTAGGACTTTGTTCTTTTTCATCATTTTTTCCTTTTGCAATATAATAAAGAGTATTATAAATATCAAAAGCACAAATCAGTTTATCTTGATTTACAATAGTTTCCTTTAAATTAATTTTATCATTTTTACTAGCATCATATAATAAAATAATTAAAGAAGGTAAAAATCTCTCAATAATAGCATCTTCAGCTTTAGCATTAAAATAAATTCCATAATGAAGACCATGATCAGTAATTAAAAACAAAGCAGTTTCTTTAAGATATCCATTATCCATAAAATAATTTAAAAAATTATATAAAGGTTCATCAATATATTTAATAACTTCTCCAGTCATTTCATGTCCTTCAGTAAATGCCATTCTTAAAAATTTTCTATTATTTTTATATTTTTCCCAAAATTGTTTTGAATATTCAAATAAATATTCATGATTTTCCTTTTTATATAAGCATCTTCTTAAAACTGATTGTTGTCCTTTATTTATTGGATAAGGATTAGCTCTATCAAAATTATTAGGATCACAATACAATGCAGTATTTTCATGATCATAATTTTCATATCTTATATTAGTTTTTTTTTGAACATTATATAATTCTTTTGAACAAATTTCTCCTGCATGACATGTTATATATCCATTTTCTTTATAATATTTTAAGATACTTTGACCTTCTTTTTCTCTATAATAAGTTCCATAAAACATTGGTTGAACATTTGGATGAGTAAAATGACCTACACCATGAAATTTATTATATTGATATGAAGAATATTTGTTAAAATTATTTTTTATATATTTTTGACAAAATAAAGAAGTTTTTTTTAATGCTCTTTGAAAATGTACTCTACTTACTGAATCAATAAAAATAAATAATACATTTTTATATACTGAATCTTTATTTTCTTTTAATTTTCTTTCTTTTGATAATTTTTCATTGAATTTTAAATCAATGTTTATTTTTCCTTTTTTAAAATTATCCCAAAATTCTAATGTTATTTCAGGAATTTGTTCAAAAGTTAAATTGTCTAATATGGTTTTATTATTCATATCAATTATACCATTTAAAATTATTTCATTTAAATGTTTGTTGTTTTTTATATTTGGAATATTATAATTATTACTATTTGGATAACCAAATTTTGTTGTTTTTGAAAAATCATAATTTTCATTTAAATATGTTAATAATAAATTATGAGCATCTTGAAAATCAAAATTTTTACAATCAAATTTAATAAATCTATTAAAATCCATTAAACCAAAATAAGCATTCATAGGACATTTTTTTGGTACTTTAATTATACAATCAGTTTCATTTTTATTATGATTTATGTTAGTATTATTTAAATTGATATCCCATTTATAACAATTTGCTCTATTATTTAATTTCTTATAAATTAGATTAAAAAAGAAGTAAAATAAAATGACTATAAAATAAAGAGAAAAATGAATTCCTTTCAAAAAACCTTTTTTGAAAATAACAAATGAATTTAATAGAAAAACTAAAATAAAAACTCCTACAAGAAAAATAATAATATTATATTCTCCATGTTTGTCTAATTCTGAAAAATGATCTTTTTGAAATAATACAAAATATTTATAAAATAAAAAAGGAATATGAATTAAAGAAAGATATCTCCATATACATAAAAAAATTGTAATACCAACAATGAAAATAGAATAAACTAAATATACAATTAAAGATGAAAAAAAATCAATCATATTCATTTCTAAACATTCAACTTGTGTACCTTCACATCCTCTTAATGATTCTATATAAGAATATAATCCTAAAATATTAAGATAGAAGAATATTATATTAATAAAGATATAATAACTATATTGTTTTAATTTTGAATCTAAAATTATTAATTTTTCTTTTAGATTCGGAGATTTAACATAATTAAAAATAAAATTAAAAACAGGAGCTTTAAATTGATTAATTTCAATTTGAATATCATTTTCATTTTCAATTACATTATCTTTAGTAGTTTCTATTTGATTTTCCTTTATTGGTATCTTATCAATTTCATTATAAGATTTTTGTTTAGGTTTAGGATTTTTTTTTTTTAATGAATTGTAAATATTTTTAAGATATTGCATAATTTTGAATAAAAAAAATAACAAAAATTATATATTAATTTCTCAAAGATATTTTTTTATACATTAATTTACAAATACAATTCATTTCTTAATAAATTTTAATTATGCTATAAAAAGTATATTTACATTACATTATTATAAAATAATTAACTTATTAAGAAAAGAAGAGAATTTATCTAATATTAATTATATATATGAAAATAATATTAGAACAAATGTTAAATATTTTTGTATTTTTAATTTCTATATTATATAATCTTTTTTATAATTAAAGATTTTCATTATACATAAGTATTTTTACTTCATTTTAATCACCAATTATTAAGTTTATTTTCATAAAAATTCAAAAAAAATATTCTTTAATTAATATAAGAGATATATATATTTTTTCTAATTATTAATAATTTTCTTTCATTGAATTTAATTTCATAAATGAAATTAGTAATTTGAACTTTTTAATGCGGTTTCCTTAGTTCTAATAAAATTTCTATATTTTTTTTTCATTATAATTTTTAATTTTTTTCTCCTTTTATATTATTTAATTTTTATATAGAATATAAATATAATAATCTAGTAATTTTAATTAGATATTTTAAAAGAATTAAAGTAATTATTTATATATAATTAAAATATTTTTTCTTCATAATAATTAACATATCATTTATGATATTATTATTTTTATAAAGTAATTTTTATTATTTCATTTAAATATCCAATTTTAATTCCAAATTATTTATTGATGTTTATTATTAAAAAGTATAACATATATACAAATATATTAAATTTATATATGATATATTGAATACATGTTATATTTATTTAGAATTATTTTAATTCTATTAGAATTTTATTGTCAATCTAATAAATGACTTTTAAAAAATTAAATAATTATTGTTTAATTCAATTATTTAAACCCCTTTATAAAATCGTTTAAAATTAAATTAATATAATTATTATTATTTATATTAAATGATTAATTTTAAAAAAACAAAAATATTAAAATTATAAAACTGAAATTATAAAAATATTCCTTTTTTTAATCAATATATCCCAGCCCCCAGAATTCAAAAAAAATTAAATAAATTATTTTGGGTAATTAAATTTTAGATTATCATAATTATTCAATACAATATTTTTATAGTAAAATAAAATATATATGTTAAACTTTATTTAATTTTTTTTAAAATAAATGAAAAAAATAATGGATGACGATAATAACATTAAAAATGAATTAGATGATTATAAAAAAATTATATCTGAAAAAACCAAAAATTATTTTGAAAAGGAAAAAAAAATAACAAAAGATAATTTCTCTCAATATTTAGAATATGTAGGATTATTAGATTTCTGGAGTACAGAAGAAGAAAAAAATTATTTTTGGGGAGTATTAGAAAAATATACAAATAATAATGAATTATATTTAGAAGGGACATTAAAAGGTATTAATGATTTTTTTAATGATGTCGAAGAACAAAATAATGATAATGAAAATAGTAAAATTAGTTTAATAAGTAATAGAATATCAACTGATAATAAACAAAATTTTTCAAATTATTTTGATAATATTGATATAGAAAAAATAAGAGAATTAAGAAAAGTATTTTTATTCTTAAATTTACAAATGAATGAAAATATTTCAATTACAAAAATAAAAGAAATTTTAAATAAATATAATTTTATTAAAATAACTCAAGATGAATTAATTCAATTTTTAGAATTAATATGTAATAATGATAAAAATCAAATAAATAAAGAAAATAAATCTTTAACAATTAATTTTGAACTTTATTCACAAATGATGTCATTAATGGAACAAAAACTTTTAGAAAATAATAATGATAATTTTTGTAGAGATAATAATAGTATTCATTATGAAGTAAATGAAAATCCAATTGAAATGACTGAAAATTTAATTAATATTGAACAAGAAATTTATGAATATTTAAAAGGAATTTATGATATAAAAAATGTTTTATTAGATATGAAAGAACAAATAATTAATAATTATAATAAAATTATTTTAAATTCTAAAGATGAAAATAAAGAAAATTTAAATGAAAATATTTTAACATGTGATGATGTTTTTAATAAAAAAACAAAAGAATTTGATAAATATATTAATGAAATGCTAATTAATAGTCAAAAAAAAGAAAATAAATTAATATATCTGAAAAATTCAATATTTGAATTAAAAAATGAATATCAAAATTTACAAACTGATTATTTGAATATTCAACAAAATTTAAATGAAAAAAATGATTTGATAGAAATGGATCAACAAATAAATAAATTAATTAAAGAAAATGAAATAATTAATGAACAATATGAAAATAGAAAATATGAAATTAAAAATCTGAAAAAAGAATTAAATGAGAAAGATAATGAATTTAACTTATTTAAAATTAAGTATAAAGAAATGCTTAATGAAAATAAGAATTACATTAATGAAATAAACAATTTAAAAATTGACAATAAAAATTTAAAATCAAATTATGATCAATTAATTAATGAAATTTATATAAAAATAAATCAAGAAAATGAAAAAAATAATATAAATTTGGAAACTAAAAATAATAATTTAAAAAATATAGAAATTGATTCAAATATTCTTATCTCTGAAGAACAAAGAAAAATATATCCATCTAATTATGATAAATTATTAATATATACTGCTGAATTAGATAAAACAAACCAAGAATTAAATGATAAAATAAATTCATTATCTGAAAAAATTTCTAAAAAAGAAGAAAAATTATTAAATTTAAAAAATGAATTAAATAAAGAGAAAGAAGAAAATATTATTCTCAAATCTCAAAATATAAATTTACTAGATAAAATTGAAGATTTAAATAAAGATATTGAAATAAATCAATTATTTAGACCAAGTAAAATGTTAAATCAATTTAGATTAAGTAGATTAAGTAATTTAAATAATAATAATATAAGAAATTCAAATCTTTTATTTATAAATCCAAAGAAAATTAATGAAAAAATAAATAATCCATTTGAAAATGATAATAATAATGAAAATAATAATAAACAAATAAAAACAAGAGAAATAGAAATTGATTCGATATTATATAATGATAATAAATTAAATAAAAAAGAAATGAATTTTGACAAAAATAATATTGAAAGGAATAAAAATGAACATGAAAATAAAAAAGAAAATAAATTTGATAAAAAATTACTAGAAAAAAATGCTGCTGTACTTATAACATCAGCAAAGAAAAAAATGATTTCTGAAAGAATTTCTACTGAAAAAATAAATTATAATAATTTTCAAATTGATAGAATTGAAGTGAATATAAAAAAAGATGAAATAACCAAAAAAAATTATATAACAATTGAATATTTCAAAAATATTTTAAATAACGAAAATGAAAAATTAAAAAAAAATAGGATAAATGAACAAAATTATTTTAATGAAAATACTAAAAATGATAATTTAATTAATACTTTAAATAATAATTTAAACATAGAAAATTCTTTTAATAAAAATCAAGATAATAACAATTCTAATTTTATTGAAGATAAAAATAGTTTATCAATAAATGAAAATATAATAGATAATAATAATAATTTTAAATTAGATAAAAAGTCAGAATCATTTATTTCATCAACAATTTCAGATAATATATTATATAAAAATATTGATAATACTAGTCCAAATGAATCTTATTCTTTTTCTCGTCATTTAACAAATATTGGTGATATTAAAGAAAATGATAGTAATTTAAGTGATAAAAATATAAAATTATCAAATTTAAGAAATAAAACAATTGAAAATATTAATGATTTATTAGAAGAGAAAAATATTCCAAAAATTACTTCTTATGATTTTTTATCTTTAAGACAAAGTGAAGAAATAATATCATTATTAGATAAATATAATGATAATTCAACTTCATATGAAATATTTAGTGATAATATTTTTTTAATAAATGCAAATTATGACAAAAACAAATTTATTTTATATATAACATCAAATTATATATATATATTAGATAAAGTATCCCTTAAAACAAAAAAGATATTTATAAGACAAAATTTAATAAAATTAACAATATCAATAAAAAATTGTAATATGATAGCATTTCACTTTAATGGAAAAGAAGATATAGTAATTGAAATTTTAAGAAGATTAGAATTATTATATTATTTGAGAGATTTATTAAATTTAAAAGGAGGAAAATTATTATTTAAATATAGTGATGAATTTAATGTTAAAATGGATGGATTATATTTTTCAATGAATGCAAGACCATCAATTAATACAATAGCACAAAATTTTCAAAATTCAATTAAATTTAATTATTTATATAAATTAAGTCCAGGATTTTTAAATTATGGAAGAACTTTTAAAGAAAAATTTGTTGTTTTATCTGATGTTGGTTTATTATATTTTGATGATCCCTCAAATCCACCTAAAAAATTAATTCCAATTAATGGTTCTGAAATTAAAAAAATTGATGAAAAATTATATAATAGAAAATATTGTTTTGAAATTAGATGTTTAAATAAACAAAATTATATTTTTGCTGCAAATACAGAAAATGATTTAAATGATTGGTTAAATGCTTTTGAAAAATTAAAAGAAAATTATTTGAAAAATAAAGTTGAAGGTCCTAAAAATTAATTTTTTATTTATTTTTTTTTATAAATTTAATTTTATATATCTATTTTTTATGAATTTAAAGGAAATTTTATAATATATTTTTTTATTTCAAAATTTTTTAAATTTTATTTTATCAATTATTCAAAAAATAAAAAAAATTTTAATAAATGAAAATTACATTTACTCCTTCATATATTTATCCAAATAAATTTTCAATGAGTACAAATGAACCTTATAAATATCAATTTAATAAAAATAAAAATCCAATTAAAGTAGTTGAGCCACATTCAAATACATTTAATAAAATAAATTTTTATGCAAATAAAAATAAAAACAATTATAAACATGATAATATAATTAATTCAAATATAATAATAACTCAAAATTTAAATGATAACTCTAAAAAAGATTATAAAAAGTTTTTAAATAAAAATTTATCAAATAATTCTAATATTTTAAATAAACCTAATTCAAAATTTTTTAATTCAAGAAAAAATAATACTGAAGAAAATAATCAAATTTTATTAGATAATAATAAACAAGATAGTAATAAAAATCTAAATCAAAATCAAAAAGAAATATCAGGATTAAACTATCAAGATTTAGTAAATATTGTAAATAAAAGAAAATTAATGCTAGAAAAAAATAATTCTAATCAAATTAATAATGATATTATTATAAATGATGATAATGGAGAACAAGAATCTATTCATTTTTATATTGAAGAAGATATTAAAAATAATGATAATAATATTAAAAATAATATTAATAATAATAATGAAAATAATAACAATAATAATAATAATAATAATATTAAAAATAATGAT
>JAEEGL016473814.1_pt1 | contig 36370 bp, 21 predicted proteins | sample 9134231 | NCBI WGS metagenome assembly JAEEGL01 (sample SAMN16246548, study PRJNA631951) | gut metagenome | biome: gut microbiome; feature: rumen; material: fiber-attached | host: Bos | place: Iran: Karaj | collected 2018-10 | reverse complement strand
GTTCTGTACACTGAAGTTTGTTTTAGGGTGAAAACTATGATGAAGTATCCATTTGATCCAGTAAAAGAAACAACAGTCATAGGAATGTATCCGAGCGGCGGTCCGGTGCCGATCCCCATCTATGACACTCCGATACTCCCAAGGGAGAACTTCAAAATGGCACTGCGCGGTGAAGACCCTCTCTGGATCCCGACCGGACAAGATCTTCTGGCGGTAGATCTGGCTTGCCTTCCGGATAATATCGCACGGGGAGGCACATTCGATATCGTTCCCCTTAAGCAGGAAGAAAAAGGCGGACCGGATATGTTCGGTGTTATATGGGAGTGGGTCCAGCAGGTAGGAGGATCTATGGTAAGGCCCGGAAAGCACCTGTTCGGGGACGTGAACGAGTGGAAAGAGCACGTTAAGCTGCCCGATCCAGACAGCTGGGACTGGGAGGGGAACGTAGAACGTGTAAAGTGCCTTATAGATGATCGCAGGCTGCGTAAATCGACAATTCCAACAGGTCTTTATGAACGCATGATCTCCTTTATGGATTTTGAGGACGCTGTCATGTCGCTCATCGACGAGGATCAGAAAGAGGCTGTTCACGAGCTTCTGGACGCGCTGTGCGGCGTTTACGAAAAGATCATCGCGAATATGGTGAAGTATATAAAGATCGATATGCTGGAATTCCATGATGACTGGGGAAGCCAGCGGGCGCCGTTCTTCTCGCTGGATACGATCGAGGAGATGATCGTTCCGCATCTAAGGAGAATATGTGATTACGCTCACTCTCTTGGGCTTTTTGTCAACTTCCATTCGTGTGGAAAGAATGAGAGCATCGTTCCTGCCATGATCGATGCGCACGTAGACCTTTGGATCCCGCAGGAGATAAATGACACAGATTATCTTCTGGAACACTATGGCGACAAGCTCATGATTGGTGTCGACCCGGATGTGATAAAGCCTGGTACCCCGGACGATGTGGTATGTAAAATGGCGCACGACTTTGTGGTCAAACACATCGATCATCCAAGGCTGTTCGTGTTCAAATCCCCTTCAAGGCATATGGGAAAGCATGAATACGAGCTTTATTTCAATGAACTCTACAAGGAGAGCCGAAGACTCCTTGCTGAAAAAACTGTTTAGATCCAGAAAACTAACGTAAATCAAGATAATGAAAGGAAAGAAGTCATGCCTATAGCAGAATATGGCGTATGGCCAAAAAAAATAATTACAGGTCCCGGATCGATAGCCCGCCTTGGCAGTGAAGTTAAGGCTCTTGGGGGGAAAAGGGTGATACTGTTTTCAGGCCCTCATATCTCAAAAACTTCCATGGTCCTTGATCCAGTCGAAAAAATGCGCGCCGATGGTCTGGAGGTCCGCGTTTTCAGCGATCTTAACGCAAATCCGACTGAGAACAATGTATATGCCGGCGTAGACGCCATGAAGGAATTTTGTCCGGATGTGTTGGTGGTTATAGGAGGCGGAAGCCCGCTCGACTGCGCCAAGGCTGCCAATGTCGTGTATACACATGGAGGAAAGGCCACGGATTATAACGTAAATACCGGCGGTATCATGAACATTACAAAAGATGTTCTTCCCATGATCGCGGTGCCCACGACTGCCGGGACCGGAAGCGAAGTGACTCCTGTAGGCGTTATAACCGCTGCTTCAAATCATATTAAATTCGGTATAGTCAGCCCCAAACTGATGCCGGATGTGGCTTTGCTCGACCCGGAGCTTACTGTCGGTCTGAGTCCGAAAACTACTGCATTCACAGGCATCGATGCACTGACGCACCTTATTGAGGCGTACGTGTCGGTCGTGAACTCACCGGTCTCCAACGGGATCAGCCTTCAGGGAATAAAAATGGTAAGGGAAGCTCTTCCCGCCGCTTATAAAGACGGAAACGATATGCATGCAAGGGATATCATGCTGCAGGCATCGTGTATGGGCGGGCTGGTGATCACTTTCAACAATCTGGGTCTCTGCCATCAGATGGCGCATCAGCTCAGTTCGTATTTTGATACCGCTCACGGCCTGGCAAACGCGGTCCTGCTCCCATACGTAATGGAATTCAACATGAGAGCGGTCCCTGAAAAATACGCGGATATAGCCTGTGCGCTTGGCGTGGATACACACGGCATGAGCACGGAAGAAGCCGCGCTCGCGGGAATAGAAGAGGTAAGAAGGTTGAACAGGGAGCTTGGTATTCCGGAATACCTGGACGATATTGGTATCGACAAGGCCAAGGTTCCTGAGATGGCTGTTACAGCGCTTATGGACGGTGTGGGCTCGACGAATCCGGTCCCGACCACTGTTGCTGAATGTGAAGCGGTGTTCTATAAAGCATTCAGATGATCACCGGAATTTTCTCATCGAATCGAAAAAAGGAGAGAACCAATGGATTGCAAGCTTTATATCAACGGTCAGTTCGTCGAGACAAAAAGCGGAAAGATAATTGACGATATCAACCCCGCGGATCACAGTCTTGTAGCGAAGGTCCACATGGCAGGGCCGGAGGAGATCGATGCGGCAATAAGCGCCGCTCAGGCAGCGTTTCCCGCATGGGCGTCGATGCTGGCAAATGAGAGGGAAGCTGTTCTGTTAAAGGCGGCGGATCATCTTCAGGCTAATATTGAAAAATACGCCGGATGGCTTATAGCCGAAAGCGGCTCCTGTTTCATGAAGACCATGGGAGAGATCATGGAGAGCATCAACATATTCCGCTCCGCAGCAGGCGAATGCCGCAGGGTCAACGGAGGCATAGTACAGACGGATGCTCCGGACCAGATATCCACATATATACGCAAGCCTCTTGGCGTAGTTACGGGTATCGCGCCTTTCAACTACCCGCTGCTTCTGGCTTTGGGAAAGGTCGCGCTGGCTATTGCGGCAGGTAATACATTTGTATTAAAGCCCAGCAGCAATACGCCGCTTTCAGGGCTTATCATTGCGGAATGCCTTGACGCTGCAGGTCTTCCCGCAGGTGTGTTCAATCTTGCTCCGGGCCCAGGGTCTGTAGTTGGCGACGCGTTTACCAACGATCCCCGCGTAAAGATGGTCACCTTCACCGGTTCTACTGCCGTGGGAAAGTCTCTTGCGGTAAAATGCGCTAATACGTTAAAGCGCTACACGCTTGAGATGGGAGGAAAGAATCCGCTCATCGTCCTTAAGGACTACGATGTCGACCAGGCTGTCAACGTAGCCGCGTTCGGCGCCTATTTCCACCAGGGCCAGATCTGCATGTGCACCAGCCGGATCATAGTTGAAGAGGCCATATACGATGAGTTCTGCGAGAAATTCGCGGAGCAGGCGAAGTCGATAAAGGTCGGGGATCCTAAGGCTGTAGACACGATCATAGGTCCGCTCATCAATGACGATCAGTACAAGGTCCTCGATGCCCACATCAGCGACGCTGTCAAAAAAGGTGCGAGGCTTCTCTGCGGAGGCGGTCACGACGGCAACTTCTACGAGGCCTCGGTCCTTGCAGACGTTACTGCTGACATGAATGTATTCCACGAGGAGAGTTTCGGTCCGCTCACCAGCATCATAAAGGCAAAGGATGCCGAAGACGCGCTCAATATCGCAAATAACAGCTCTTACGGACTTTCCAGCGCACTGCTTACTAACGATCTGTCGAAGGCTCTGGCGATGGCTCCGATGATCGAGGCCGGCATGGTCCATGTGAACGACTCCACGGTCTCCGGATCCCGTCAGGCTCCGTTCGGAGGTGTAAAGAATTCCGGAGTAGGGCGCGAAGGCGGAAGCTTCTCCATAGAGGAGTTCACTGAACTGCAGTGGATCACTTACCAGCTGAAGCCCGGTCATTATCCGACAGATAAGAGATAAGCAGCAAAGTTTTTTTCAGGTCCTTACCAGCAAGGAGAAATACATGTTAACACTACGCGAAAACGCAATGGCGATATACAACCGCCAGCAGCCGGATTTCTACGGCGACCTTATGGAAGCGCTCACCATGATCTTCGATCCCATGTTTATGCGCGACAGGTGCCCGCAGGATGGTCTGGAGCATAAGGATTCCTGGGGCACGACCTGTATGTTCAAACCCGGGACTCCCGGGAAGCATCCTCACATCACGGAAGAGAACAAGGTCATCAAAGATATAGAGCACTGGCGCGATTACGTGACAGCTCCCCCGATAAAGGGTCTGGACTGGAGCGCGGCTGAGGCTCAGGCGAAAGAAGCCGACCGTCATGAAAAAATGGTCTGCGTGCCCTGTGCCTGCGGTCTTTTCGAGCGTTCGCATTTCCTCATGGGTATGGAGAATGCGCTGGTCAGCTACATGGAGTATCCTGATGAGATGGCGGAACTGCTCCGCTACATAGCGGACTGGAAGATCGAGGCTATCCACGAGTTCGGAAAACACCTGCACCCGGACATCATCTTCTACCACGACGACTGGGGCAGCAAGCAGAACGTATTTCTTCCGCCATACATCTGGAGAGAGATAATAAAGCCTCTCCAGAAGGAGATCTCCGACGCGATACACGAAGAGGGAATGATCTATATGCACCATGCCGACTGCATCTGCCAGCCCATCGTGACAGATATGGTAGACATAGGAATCGATATCTGGCAGGGTGTCATAGCGCAGAATGATATAGTCGAGATACAGCGCATCACTGAAGGCAAACTCGCGATGATAGGCGGAATAGACGGTCCTGCTATAGATATCCAGGGTATTTCGGAGGAAGCGATCCGTGCTGAGGTCCGCCGAGCGATAGACACTTATTGTCCGGCAGGAAGATTCTATCCTTCCATACCCAGCGGGATATGTTTCATCAAACGCAACGATGACATAGTAAAGGATGAGCTGAAAAACTATGGAAGGGAGTGGGCTCTTAAGCATCCGGTCAAATAATCCAAGAGCTTATGATGTTATCTGCTTTCTGCGTCCTGGGCCGGACACTCCAGCCCGACCGCAGAAGATAGGATTATATATTTTTTCAGGCAGATGAGGCTGGTCAATAGCTGATTCCGTCGTACTATTTACAGAAAGAAATGGAGGTTATGTAAATGGTAGCACTAATACTATTCATTATTGTCTTTGTGGGTGCCATAATAATCCACAACAAGACAAACGTGAGCATGGGTATCGTGCTGATGCTCGGCGCATTCATTCTTGGAGGATGGTATGCAGGTACCAATCCGGCGACTATCATAAGTTATTTTCCGACAAGCGTTCTTTCAACACTGCTGTTTACGACATTCCTGTTCGGTTACATAAACCAGACCAAGATGTTCAACGGTCTTGTTGACAGGATACTTTGGAAGACCCGCGGAAGGACCTGGCTCTATCCGTTCGCTATCTATGCATGTGTATTTGTTATCAGCGCAGTGGGCGGAAACGACGCGGCGCCTGTAATCATGTCCCCGATAGCGTTCTCTATCGCTGCGGCGACAGGCATGAATCCGCTCCTTGCGGTAGTCAGCTCCTACATGGGTTCCGCTGCTATGGGTATGGCTTCCTGGACTCCGGGCGGCGCAGTGTTCAGCGGGCTTATGTCCACCGGATGCGGTGATGATAACATGAAGGCTCTGAGAGTATCCGTTATCATCATGATCATCGGTTCCATCGTATGCCTGCTCTTCTACTATTTCGTACTTGGCGGCAATAAACTCAAGGATAACGGCAAATTTATCCTAAAGGAGCCTGAACCATTCAACAGGGACCAGAAGATCGCTCTTACGGTACTTGCGTGTGTACTGCTTGTGACATTCGTTCCGGCTGTTCTTAAGAACGTTGTTTCAGGAGGTGCGCTGACTGTTTTGAACTGGATCACCACACATCTGGCTCTCAGACAGTGCTGCCTGCTCGGTGTTCTTGCAATGGCGCTGCTTAAGATCGGCGACGGCAGAGAAGTTGTTAAGGATAAGATCCCTTGGGGCGTTATGATCGATATCGGCGGTGCTGTAATGATCATCAACACGGCAAAGGATATGGGAATCATCGACATGATCTCCAGCTTCGCGAGCAATGCGCTGCCCGCATTCCTTGTCCCGGCAGTCTGCGTGCTCATTGCTGGTCTCCTCAGCTTCGTAAGCAACGCAATGGCTATACTGCCGATGTTCTGCCCGATAGTTGCGGAGATCGCTACTGCGACCGGCCACAACCCGGCAATACTTTGCGCATGCCTGCTCGTAGGATGCATAGCTACCGGTATTTCACCGGTATCCATGGGTGGATCTCTGCACAGCATGGGTGCTAATAAGGAGCAGCGTGAGGCTATCTTCGGAAAGCAGTTCGGAGCCGCTTTCGTACATCTCCTTATTTACATCGTATTCGCTCTTATCGGACTCTTCCCGCTCGTGGGAAAGATCTTCGGTCTGTAATTACAGCAGTTAGTGTTATACGGGACAGCCTGAGAGATCAGACTGTCCCGGCAGTGTAAAAAAGTTTTGTTACTATCCCGGAAGGAGGAAAAAATGACAGAACGAGTTCAAAGAATGTGGAACCGTCAGGAAAAAGCGATCTATCCACTTTGCATAAGCCGCCTGCGCGCATCCTTCCCCGTAATGGAAGCGATGAAGGGACAGCACATATATCGTATACGCGCTAAAGTTCATGAGGCTATCCTTACTCAGTGCCCTGTGGCAATAGAGCCTGATGATCTTCTCTGCGGCATCGGGTCCAGCAAGCCGTTCGGTATCGAAATGGACTATGAGCTCGGCAGATGGACTCCTGATGAGATCGAGTCTCTTAAGGCGGAACGCTACTCCATAGAGCCCGAGGAAGAAGAGGAACTGTACCATTACATGGAAAGGTACGCCTCAGGCGAAATTGGCAGGGCGCGCGCAGACGTAGAGGGCGAAATGCTCGGAAATGATCCGGTTTTCTGGCCTTTCATGAAGACCGGCGTAGTACTTCCAAAATATAAGGACAAGAAGGTAGGCGCGGGCGGCGGAAGGGCCATGTCTGGCGCGGGCCTCAACCCCATAGGCCTTTATGTTCCGGATTACGAAGTAATTCTGAATCGCGGCATGCGCGATGTTATAAATGAATGTAAGCAGCACATAGCAGATCTTAAGTATGTTGATTTCAACAGCATGGAAAAAAAGCTGTTCTGGGAGGGCTGTATCACCTGTCTGGAGGCTGCCATAGTATGGGCAAACCGCTACGGCGACGAAGCCGAGAAAGAGTCCGAAAGGACAGACGATCCCAAGAGAAAGGCTGAACTTCTGGAAATGGCAAGGATATGCCACAAGGTCCCGGAAAATAAGCCTGACACCTTCCGCGAAGCACTCCAGAGCTTCTGGTTCCTGTTCCTGCTGATGAATCCTTCCCCCACCTGCGGATTCGGCCGTTTCGACCAGTACATGTATCCGTACTATAAGAAGGATAAGGAAGCAGGCCTCATAACTGACGATGAAGTGCTTGAACTGCTTGAAATAATAAGGCTCAAGGACATGCAGCTGGGTAACGTTGCTGGCAAGGAAAACCGCAAGAGGAACGCCGGCATGGCAAAGTGGCACAATATGGTCATCGGCGGAGTCGATCCCGTGACCGGAGAAGACGCCACGAACGAGCTTTCCTATCTGGTGCTTCAGGCAGCCATGGAAGTGCGTACCCCGCACCACACTGTTTCCGTTAGGGTGCACAAGAACAGTCCTATGGAATTCCTGAAGAAAGCGACTGAGCTCGTTCGCATGGGTTCCGGAATGCCGGCCTTTGTCGGGGATGAGAGCTACATCAATTTCTTCCTCAGCCGCGGTGTGGCGCTTGAGAGGGCGCGCAATTACAGCCTTGCAGGATGTGTAGACGGATACATTGCCGGTGAGACAAGAGGCGAGATGGCTGCGATGTTCGTCGTCACGCTTGTCTACGATATATTCATGCATAACGGGTATTGTCCGACCAGCGGATACAACGTAGGTCTTAAGACAGGTGAGGTGACCGAGTTCAAGACTTTCGATGAGTATCTTGCCGCGTTCTACAAGCAGTTGGAATACTTCGTCTCACTGGCGAACCAGTTCTTCAATATCCAGATGAGTACGACCTGCGATATGTACGTTGACTTCCTGCGCTCAGTTCTTACAAAGGGATGCCTGCAGGAGGGTATACATGCTGTAAAGATAAAGCACAAACCGTTCGATGCGCTTACCGTATGCAGCGCCGTAGGCGTCGTAAACGTTGCGAATTCGCTGGCTGCCGTAAAGAAGCTGGTCTATGAGGAAAAGAAATATACGATGGCTGAGCTCAAGGCCGCGCTCGACGCTAACTGGGAAGGATATGATCAGATCCGCCAGGATTGCCTGGATGCTCCCAAGTTCGGCAACAACGATGATTACGTAGATCTCCTTGCCGCGGATGTCTATTCGCACTATGCGGATTATCTGTCTGCGCAGAAAACGATGTGCGACGGATACGGAGTGCCAAATGCCATTTCCATCACGGCTCATCAGCCCGGCGGCGCGCAGTGCACCGCAACTCCGGACGGCCGTTATTCCGGCCAGATCCTCGCGGATGCTTCTATGTCTCCGGCTCAGGGTACCGACAAGAACGGTCCTACAGCGGCGTTCCAGTCCGCTATGAAGGTCAATCAGGACAAGTATCAGGCGACTCTGATGAATATGAAATTCTCGCCGTCCGCGCTCAAGACGGATGGGGACCTCGAAAAGCTTGCCAGCATGATCAAGACCTACCTCACGAACGGCGGAAAGCACATACAGTTCAACGTTGTCGACAGGGCTACGCTGCTCGACGCCAAGGTCGCGCCTGAAAAGCACAAGGACCTTATAGTCCGCATAGCAGGTTACAGCGCTTACTTCACTCAGCTCACGAACCAGGTACAGGAGGACGTTATAACCCGTACCGAACACAATCTGTAGGAGGGAAAGTATGACAGAAAGAATCAAAAAAATGAAAGACCGCGTAACTGCGGTCAAGACATTCCCTATCTGCGCTGAGAAATATGGGATCATGCTCAATGCATATGAAAAGAATGCTGGTTATCCAGTGATATACCAGCGTGCTATTGCGCAGGCCGAGTACCTTGACAAGAAGACCATCTATATCCAGGACGATGACATGATAGTAGGAAACGATGCTGCCATACCTTTCGGCATGGAGACTTCCCCGAATGCTCCGACCTGGCCTGATGATGATCTGGATGTCCTTATCAACTCAGGAGCTATCTCAATGTCTGAAGAGACGCGCGAGGAACTTAGAAAGTTCGATTACTACTGGGATGATACCGGAAGGACCCGCGATGAAAGGGTAGGCTTCTACTATGAAGAGCCCCACATGTGGGATTTCGTAAGCAAAGGCTTCCTCTGCCCGCCGTGGAAGAGCACGAAGGTGGGCTGGGGCAAGGGCAGTGCAGGCCAGGGTGGCTGGAGCTACGGCCTCGGAATGGGTCTTCTGTGGTGCCCGGATTTTGAAAAGCACGTCTTTACGGGCTGCAATGAGATGATCAGACAGTGCAAAGAGGAACTTGCGAACCTTCGCTTCACAAGCGTGGATAACCTTGAGAAATACCACTTCCTCAAGGCTGCGATAATAGTTCTTGAAGCATTCGTGCGCTGCTGCGAGCGCTACGGCGACCTTGCCGAGAAGATGGCTGCGGAGTGCAAGGACGAGAAGAGAAAAGCCGAGCTGCTGCAGATCGCGGAGACCTGCCACTGGGTGCCGGCAAATCCGCCCCGTACATTCCGCGAAGCCGTACAGGCGTTCTATTTCCATTGGTGCATGACTGTTGTGGGGACCTGCCCCGGCGGCCGTTTCGACCAGTACATGGGGCCTATCTTTAAGGCAGACAAGGAAGCAGGACGCATCACATACGACGAGGGCGTTGAGCTCCTTGAAGAGCTGAGGCTCAAGATCCAGGCTCACAACGAGATCTTCGGCGGCGGAATGCAAAGAGACAAGTGGGCCGGAGCCGCAAGGTGGCACAACTTCATTATCGGCGGCACGGACGCTGAAGGAAACGACATCACCAACGATGTTACCTACATGCTGCTGGACGCTGCCATGGAGACACAGACTCCGCAGCACACGCTGAGTCTGCGCGTCCACGAAGGCACGCCCAAAGAACTTATGCGTAAAGCCCTGGCTCTTGTCCGCACAGGTATAGGCATGCCGGCGTTCCTCTCCGAAAAGTCTTACATGAACTTCATGATGAACTACGGAATGACGAAAGAAGAGGCAAACCGCTTCGTCTGCGCAGGATGTTTGGACATAGAAGTTCCCGGAAGATCCATAACCACAACGATCGGTATGTTCATTACGCCCTGTGTCGCGGAGATGGCGATCTACGGCGGTAAGTTCCACGACTCCGATTTCCAGCATGGCCCTAAGACAGGATGCCTCGACAGCTTTGGCGACTTTGAGTCCTTCTACGAAGCCTTCAAAAAGCAGCTCGAGTACACCATGCGCATGGTCGGCGAAGAGCATATGCCCATCCAGTACACGCAGAGGGAGTACTACCCCGACGTGTTCCAGAGCGTTTACTCCGAAGACGGCATAAAGGTCGGAAAAGACGTGCAGAAGAGGGTGTTCAAGTTCGACAACAGCTCGCTTCTGAATATGGTAGGCATCATCAACACTATCAACTCGCTGGCTGCGGTCAAAAAGGTGGTGTTCGAGGACAAACTCTGCGATGGCGCAACTCTGATGGCAGCGCTTCGCGCCAACTGGGAAGGCTACGAGGATATACGCAAGGCCTGCCTCGACGCTCCGAAGTACGGCAACAATATCGATTATGTCGATGAGATCGCGGCAAGAGTCTACAACGATTACGCGGCGATAGCCAATACCGTTCCGAACATCAATGGCAACCCGATAATGCCTTCTGGAATATCCATCACGGCGCATGCTCCTGCGGGCTCCTACATGGGCGCTTCCGCGGACGGACGCAAGGCCGGAGAAGCCTTCGCAGACGGTTCCACATCGCCGGTACAGGGCACCGATATGAACGGCCCGACCTCGGTGTTCCAGAGCGCGATGAAACTTCCGCAGGACAAGTTCAGCGCCATGCTCATGAATATGAAGTTCCACAAGTCGGCGCTTAAGACCGACGACGACCTCGACAAGCTCGGCTCCATGCTCAGGACCTTCCTTACCAACGGCGGAAAGCAGGTCCAGTTCAACGTGGTCGACGCCAAGGTCCTGGAGGAAGCAAAGAAGGACAAGCAGAAATACAAGGATCTCGTCGTACGCGTAGCTGGCTACAGTTCCTACTTCGTGGTGCTCACGCCGCAGGTGCAGAACGAGATAATAGCAAGGACCGCGCACGATCTGTAATTGAAAGCATATCACTATTCAGACAACAAAAGGCTGGTTTGTGCCAGCCTTTTGTATTGAGTTAATCTTAAATTATTTTTAACATACAAAATAAATATAAATATATTTTTGAGGCATGCAGTAATATCATTTTATAGAATTGCAATTGCAGTTTTGTAAATATTAACAAATTTACAGAACCATTATTGTCACTTTATAATAAAGATGTAATTATGGCTGTTGCCAATGTTTATTATTTATTCAGAAAAGAGGACTACTATGAAGAAAAACACTAAGTTCTATGGCAGTCTTGTGATTATGCTGGCTCTATACCTCATAATCTCCAATCTGCCGGTAGCAGCTCCCATGACTAAGATGGGACTGCAGAATCTGGCCCTTCTGGTGGCATGCGTCTGGGGATGGTGCACATTAGGACCTATTCTTCCGAGCTTTATCGGGTTTATAGGGATGGGCTTCATAAGCGGGACCGGAATCGTAGGCTCGTTTATGAAAGGTCTGGGAAGCTACATCATTATCATGATGATAGTGCTCCTTATGGTAAGCGGACTCATGATGAGCACCGGTTTTACCAAGGTCATGGCAATGAAACTTGTAAACGCGAAGTTCGCGAACGGAAAACCATGGGTGATCATAGCATTGCTTATGGTGGTCGGCGCTGTACTGAGCCTCGCGCTTCCCGGAATGGCAGTTGTTCTGGTAATCTGGGATCTTGCTTACAGTATCTTTGAGAGTTGCGGTTACATAAAAGGAGACAGGACCCCCAAGGTCATCCTTATTGCGATCTGCTCCGCCTGCACCGTCGGTATGGAATGCTCCCATATCTCAACAGGTGTTGCTCCGCTGGTAGGAATAATCCAGAACATGGATCCGACTCTCGTATGGTCTCCGCTCGTATTCACTGGAACATCTCTTATGCTGCTGGCGATATTCCTCGTCTGCAACGTGCTTCTCGTCAGGTTCTTCTTTAAGCCCGACGTGGAGAAGCTCCGCAACTATCAGGCTCCGGCAGAAAAGATCAGGTTCAATTTCGATCAGAAAGTCGCCGGAATACTGCTTCTTCTGTTCGTTATACTCGTGTCTGTTCCCGCATTCCTCCCGCAGGGGACTCTTCGCGGTATACTTGAAGGGCAATGGGGCCTCATAGGCTTCGGTCTGCTGGCTATAATGATAGCTATGGTCATCCGCCACAAGGACGGCACACCTGTAGCGACATTCCATGATATCCAGTCTCACAGCCTTTCCTGGGAGCTCGTGTTCATGCTTGCCGCTATCCAGGTCGTCTGCGGTTCTATGAGCGATCCTGCTTACGGCATTTCCGACTGGATGGTAACGATATTCAACCCGATCCTCTCTGCCCTGGGAGTGTTCGGTGCGGTAGCGCTGCTCACAATAATAACAGTCATAGTGACCAACCTTCTGGACAGCGCCATTGCTTCGCTTGTATTCATAGTTCTGGCAATGACAATTGCCCACAGCCTCGGTATAAACCACATGGGTCTGCAGGCTATCATAATCAGAGCTTCCGCCTACGGCATGCTGCTGCCGGCCTGCTCGCCGCTGCTGACGCTGCTGTATGCCAAGGAGCCTGACGGATGGATCGACAGCAAGGAGATCCTCAAGGAAGCTGCTCCTCAAGTCGTCATGGCGATAATTGTCTTCGTAGTTGTAGGCTACATCCAGATGGGATGGTTCCCCAGCTAGACGATAAATGTAAAGCAGTCATCAGTATCAACAGACCACTTAAGGAGTTGTTATCATGAAAAAAGAATATCAGTTCAAAGAAATAATGCCTGGTATTACAATGCTTTACGGATTTAAAGAGGAATGCTGTATCTATGCAATTGAGGGCGACGAAAAAGTCGCCCTCATTGATAATGGAATGGGGACTGGCGACCTCAGGCAGGCCTTGGAGAAACTTGCTCCGGGCAAGGAGGTCATCGCGTTTAATACGCACTGCCACTTCGACCATTCAGCCGGCAATTTTCAGTTCCCTGAGATCCATATGCATCCGGCTTGCTACCCCGATCAGGACGAGACTGAGTCATCACCTTGTCCGCGCGAGGTTGTGTATGATGATCTTCCAAGGTATAATACGGTCCGTATTCCGGTAAAAGAGGGGGATGTGTTTGATCTGGGCGGCGTGAAACTGGAAGTCATAGAAACACCGGGACATACTCCCGGCTGCATCTGCCTTCTCGACCGTACGCACAGAGTCCTGTTCGCCGGAGACCTTATCGGAAGCAACAAGCACAATGTCTGGATGCTGGATCACCTTCCATGGGTCAAATTCTCAACTGTATCCCTGGAATGCTATCTGAGATCCCTGCGTAAGATAGAATCTATGGGAGATCTTTATGACGGGTTCCTTGGTGGACATGACGCTGAGGTTCTTGGAAAGGAGTATCTCCAGGAACTTATCAGGCTTACGGTTTCCATAATCGACGGGACTGCGCAGCCTTATCATCCTGATATGCCCGGCCCCCCCGGGATGGATCCGATCGTCTGCTGGAAAGTCGATGGAAAGACTGTTCCCACAGCCATACTTTATCAGGACGAATCGATATATGACAAGAAAAATGAAGACCCTGAAAGGCGCGTATTCACAAAGATTGCCGAAGGAGTCACGCTCATCAAGGGTATAGACTTCGAGTGCTGTATATGGCTCGTGGAGGGAAACAGATCTGCGCTCCTGATAGACACAGGCCTTGGTCTTGGAGATCTTCGCCGGGAAGTTGAAGAGTATACATCTCTTCCGTATAAAGTCGTCAACACTCACGGACACGGGGACCACAGCGGCGGTAATTACTGCTTTGATGAGGTGTACATGCACAAGGATGCACTGCCCTGTGCCGAGATAGCGCTTGAAATGACAGAGATGTTCGCATCACCTGAAAAAGTTGAAGCCATAAAAAGGCAGATGGCGGAAAAACCCGTGAAGATCAACTATATTAATGAGGGGTACGTATTCGATCTCGGAGGGCGCACATTGGAGGTTATTGAAACGCCCGGACACACGCCCGGAGATATAACACTGTTCGACCGGGAAAACGGGCTGCTTTTCAGCGGGGACTGTATGCTGAAATATATGGATGTCCTCCTGGTCGTTCCGCAGACTGTATCTGTTGCAAAGTATGCGGAAAGCATGCATAAGCTCACAGCTCTTGAAGGTGTCAGAGGTTTTTGCAGCGGGCATGACAGGTGCATAATGCCGCGTTCATTCCTGCTTGACTGTTCGGCCTGCGCCGATGAGATCCTCGCCGGGACGTCCGACGGACATGAAGTGGAATCGGGGCTTCCCGACGGCGAAAAATACTGCATGCGCGCGACTCACGGTGATGCGGCGATATTGTATCGCAGCTATAAGATCAGATAACGAAATGCTTCAGCGGCTGAATACAGAGCCTTTTCTTGTTCAGCCGCATTATACTTCGCAGCAGAAGAAAGGACAATAAAATGACAGACCGTCTGCAGAGAATGTATGCAAAGATAAAGACCAATTATCAGCATATAGGTATAGAGAAGTTTAAGATAATCACGAAGACGGAAGCCGAATGTGCCGGGTATCCGGCTATATTGAGAAGAGGACAGACTCTTAAAAACGTCCTCGAGCAATTCCCCATATTTATAAACGATGATGAGCTGATCGTAGGAAACCCTGCAAGCAAGCCGTGGGGCCTTGAGATCGAGGCCGGGCTTGGAAAATGGAGCAAGGAGGAATGCGAGTATCTCAGAGAAGACGGATTTGATTTTACTGTCGAGGACCAGGAGGAGATGCTGAGGATAAACGAGCAGTTCCATCCTTTCGGCATGTATCAGGGAGCCAACCTCATCATAGCGGAGAACGAAAGGCTTGACATATTTGCCAGGAGCGGGATGATGCTTGCTCCGTGGAAGAAGGACAAAAAGCTCGGAAACAGAGTCGGGGGAGGCGCTGCCTGCTCGGGACTTGGGAACGGCCCGGGATGGAATCTCCTCTGCATTGATTACGGGCTGGCTCTTAACAAGGGCCTTGCCGCAATGATAGACGAGTGCGACGTGGAGATCCAGAACAACAGGTATTTTGATAAGAGAAGCTTCGAGCGCGGAATAACCCTGCAGGCCATGAAGCTGTCGCTTCAGGGCCTGGTCAACTATGCGGCCAGGTTCGCGGAGCTGGCGCAGAAGATGGCACAGGAGGAGACGAGACCCCAGAGAAAAAAGGAACTCGAGGACATAGCAGAGATCTGCAGAAGAGTCCCGGCTTACCCGGCAAGGACCTTCCGCGAGGCCATGCAGTGTTTCTGGTTCATGTTCATGATGGTGAATCCCGCTCCGACTCCAACAATAGGAAGGTTTGACCAATACATGTATCCGTTCTATAAAGCGGATAAAGATGCCGGTCGCATAACGGATGAGGAAGTCCTGGAACTTCTCGGAATGCTGCGCATACGCTGCATGGAGATGAACCAGCAGTCCGGCCGCGAGATCAGAAAGCGCACCTCCGGCGGAGCGCGCTGGATGAATATGACCATAGGCGGTGTAAAGCCAGACGGATCAGACGCCTGTAACGAGCTCACCAGGCTTGTGCTTGAGGCTGTAAGAGATGTGCGCACGCCGCATCATACCGTTACTCTTCGCGTCTGCGACACCACCCCGGATGACGTGATGCTTCTGGCGCTTAAGTGCCAGGCGGAAGGCTGCTCTATGCCGGCCTTTGTCGGAGACAAGTCATATATCGACTATTTCACGCAGGTGCACGATCCGAACGACGGCCTTCCGATAGAAGTTGCGAGGGATTACTGCATGACCGGCTGCATAGACGGAAACGTCCAGTACCGCACCAGGACCATGGGTATAACCATGTTCGTGTGTCCTCTGATGCTGGACATCTTCATGAACAACGGATGGGATAAGAATATCGAGGAACAGGTGGGACATGAGATAGCCGGCGACCTGAGCAAATACACATCCTTTGATCAGTTTATGGAGGATTTCAAACCGGAATACGAGTATTTTGTCCAGACCGCGGCTGAAAAGCTGAATATAGAAAGCGCCGTGTTCAAAGAACTGCTGCCGGATCCTTTCCGCGCCGCGTTCATGTACAACGGCATAAAGTCCGGATTCGACTGCTACGCGCAGGAGTATCCCTTCGAGAGCAACCAGTTGCTCAATCCCGTAGGAATGGTCAATCTCGCGCAGTGCCTCTATGCAATAAAAAAGCTCTGCTTTGAGGAAAAGTACTGCACTCTTCCAGAAATGAAGAAAGCCATGGACGCAAACTGGGTCGGGTATGAGGATCTGCACAAAAAGTGCCTCGATCTGCAGCACTATGGAAACAACGATGATGAAGCTGACGAAATGGTTAAGCAATGCTACCGCTGGTGGGTGGATGTGGCAAACCGCACGCCGTCCTCACTTGGCGGGCATTTCAGGTGTTCAGCCATCTCGGTCACTTCACACCAGCCAGGCGGTGCCCTTTGCGGAGCTATGCCGGACGGCCGCTGCAAAGGCGACATTCTTGCGGATGCCTGCGCGTCTCCGATGGCCAGCTTCGATCATGAAGGGCCGCTTGCGGTATTCCAGAGCGCGATGAAGATCCCTCAGGATGAGTTCCAGGCAATGCTCCTGAATATGAAGTTCTCACCATCCGCAATTGCCTCTGATGAGGATAAGATGAAACTTGCTACCGCCATCAAGCTGTATTTCGCCAATGGAGGAAAGCATGTCCAGTTCATCGTAGCCGACCAGAAGACTCTTAAAGACGCCAAGGCTAATCCGGCGGATCACGCGGATCTGATGGTGCGCGTGGCAGGTTACAGCACATATTTTGTGCAGCTAACGCCAGGATTGCAGGATGAGGTAATAGCAAGAACCGAAAACACTAAGATCTGATACTGCCAGATCCGCGTATGCTAAGGAAAGCACAGGAGGACATTATGACACCAAGGGAGAATTATCTGAACTTCTTCAGAAACAAGCCGTACGAGTGGGTCCCCAGAAACGAGGATATACAGCCGGTATTTCCGTCCGTTATATGTGAAAACGTTGCGCGCGCAACGATCATGGAAGGAAAACCTTTCCCGCCCGAGAGATTCGGAGGAATAGGATGGTTCGGAATCGAGTGGGTATATGTTCCTATGGTAGGCGGTTCCATGGAAAAGGAGGGCACGCAGCTCTTCGAGGATTTCAACGACTGGGAAAAGTACGTGAAGTTCCCGGATCTTGACGAGATCGACTGGGAAGGTTACGCGAAGGATCACTACGATTACCTTCATACTGATAAGATCAATATGGGGTCGGTGTTTACAGGGTTTTTCGAGAGAATGATATCTTTCGCGGGGTTTGAGAACGCGGCCATGGCGCTTCTGGATGAGGACCAGGAGGACGCGGTCCACGCTCTTCTGGATAAACTCGCTGACTTCTACATCGACTATATCGGACGGATGAACAATTACTGGAACGTGGAGTACTTTGAAGTTCACGACGACTGGGGCAACCAGAGAAGCCTTATGTTCAGTATTGACACACACAGGGAGATGATACTCCCGCATGTTAAGAAGGTCGTAGACGCTGTGCACGCACTGGGCTGCCCCTACGAGCAGCACTCCTGCGGAGCGATAAGCGATCTGATCCCGAACCTGATCGAATCCGGGGCGGATTCCTGGATGGGCCAGACCACGGCTATAGACAGGAAGGCGCTAATAGATAAGTACGAGGCTGATTACGGCGACAGGCTCAAGTTCCGCGTACAGGTATTCATGGACGGGAACGGTTCCGATGATGACTGCCTTGCCGCGGCAGATAAGTTCGTAGAGGATTACTCGGGCAGAAGAGTCCATTACTGGCTCAAGGCGATCGGAGCAAGTCCCGAAAAGCTCAAGCTGTTCTATGACAGGGTGAAGCGCGATTTCGTGATCCCTGTCTGACATAAATAACTGTCTGTCATGTTTGCTGAAAACACGCATCCGTATGGTCCGGGTGTGTGTTTTCAGTTTGACCGGACCACAGAAAAAATGCTATTGTACCTTGTATAACGTATGTTTATAATGTAATCAGAACGTTGTTTTCAATTCATGATCGTGATAAAAGGAGGGAATCATGACTGACAGAATAAAGAGGATGAGAGAGCGCTGGGCTACGAGCACCTATCCGCTCTGCATCGACCGTATAAGGGCGTCGTTCCCGGTGATGGAAGCGATGAAAGGCCAGCACGTATATAAAGTCCGCGCAGCCGTTCATGAGGCCATCCTCACCAAGTGCCCCATAGCTATTGAGCCGGACGATCTGATCTGCGGCGTAGGCGCCAGCAAGGCCTTCGGTATAGAGATGGACTACGAGATGGGTACCTGGAACAAGGAGGAGATAGACTCCCTCAAGACCGAGGGCTACACGATCGAACCAGAGGAAGAGGAAGAGCTCCTTGGCTACATGGCCAAGGTCGAAAAGGGCGATGTGTTCGTAACATCCAATAAGCTTATGGGCGACTTTTTGGGCGACGACCCGGCGATGTGGTCCTTCATGAGGTCCGGGCTCATACTGCCTCCATGGAAGGATAAGAAGAACGCTTCCGGCGGCGGAAGAGCGCAGTCCGGCATGGGACTCAACCCGATGGGCCTTTACGTTGCGGATTTTGAGGTGATGCTCAAGCGCGGCGCAAGAGATCTTATCAACGAGTGCAAGGAGCACCTTAAGAACTTCAACTATTTCGACGAGGACTGTGTGCGCAAAAAGTACTTCTGGCAGGCCTGCATCACGGACCTTGAAGCACTGATCAAGTACGCAAACCGCTACGCGGAACTGGCTGACAAGACTGCGGACGAAGAAGCCGATCCTGTCCGCAAAGCAGAGCTCCGCCGCATGGCTGCTGTCTGCAGGCGCGTTCCGGAATACCCGGCGGAGAACTTCCGCGAGGCCATCCAGTGCTTCTGGTTCATGTTCCTTATGATGAACCCGTCGTCCACCGCAGCGGCCGGCCGTTTCGACCAGTACATGTATCCGTACTATAAGAAGGATATCGAATCCGGCGCCATCACCAACGAAGAGGTGCTGGAATACCTCGAGATCCTGCGCCTTAAGGACTTCCAGCTCAACCGAGTATCTGGCTTCGTGCTGCGCCAGAAGAACTCCGGCATGGCAAAGTGGCATAACTGGACCCTGGGCGGCGTAGACGAGAACGGCAACTGCGCCGTAAACGAGCTGACCTATCTGGAATTCCAGGCAGCCATGGAAGTTCAGACCCCGCACCACACCATAACATTAAGAGTCGCTGAAAATACTCCGATCGAAGCGATAGTCGAAGGCCTCAAGGTCGTAAAGACCGGTATAGGCATGCCCTGCTTCGTAGGCGATAAGAGCTACATAAACTTCTTCTTAAGCCGCGGTGTGCCCATCGAAAAGGCTCGCAATTACTCCATGGCAGGCTGCGTTGACGGCTACATCGCCAACGCTACACGCGGACAGATCGCTGCCATGTTCATCGTGACTCTTGTCTACGACATCTTCCTACACAACGGATACTGCCCGTGGATCAAGAGCGACGTAGGCATCAAGACCGGTGAGATGACGAGCTTTAAGACATTCGAAGAATACAAGGCGGCGTTCTACAAGCAGCTGAAATACTGCGTGGACATGGCGGCCAAATACTTCTGGTCCATGATAGTCACCACCAGAGACCAGACTCCGGACTTCCTGCGCTCTATACTCACCCCGGGGTGCCTGGAGGAAGGCAAGGAAGTAATGTCCATACACATGAAGCCCTACGATGCGCTGACAGTCTGCTCCGCGGTAGGCGTTGTAAACGTAGCTGACTCTCTTACCGCTGTAAAGAACCTGGTCTACGATCAGAAGAAGTACACGATGGAGCAGCTCATGACAGCGCTCGAGGCCAACTGGCAGGGCTACGAAGATATGCGCCAGGACTTCCTTAAGGCCCCCAAGTACGGCAACAACGAAAAAGAACCGGACGAGATGGTTGCTGAAGTCTACGCCAGGTACGCTGAGTACTTCTCCGCCAACGACAGCGCCTGCGGCGACAAGTGCGTGCCGAACGCCATATCCATCACCGCACACCAGCCCGGCGGCAAGTCCGTCGGAGCCACCCCGGACGGGCGTTTCGCAGGAGAGATACTCGCTGACGCAGCAACATCTCCGGCGCAGGGCAGGGACCACGTAGGGCCTCTGGCGGTGTTCCAGTCCGCTATGACTGTCAACCAGGATGCCTACCAGGCCATGCTGATGAACATGAAGTTCAGCCCGACAGCCATGAAGACCGACGACGACCTCGTCAAGCTGGCGAACATGATAAAGATCTATCTCACCAACGGAGGAAAGCACATCCAGTTCAACGTAGTTACCAGGGAAGCTCTGGAAGCAGCACGCAAAGAGCCGCAAAAGCACAAGGACCTCATTGTCCGCGTAGCAGGCTACTCCGCGTACTACGTATCGCTCTCCGACGTGATGCAGCGCGAGGTACTGGACAGAACTACCTACGAGACGCTGTAAAGCATACGGATCGAAACACAAAAAAGGTGCATCTTCATTGATGCACCTTTTTTCTCATGATCTATACAGAACGTGATTGATAACAGTTGATTACAGAAGTTTTGACTGCGTTGATCAGATGCTGTTTTTCGTTGTATTTGTTATATGTCAGAGCGAAAACAGTTTGCGGGCGCTCCTTGAGACGTATTATGCTCAGTCCTTCGGTATTGTAACAGGTGACCGAATTCCAGGAGAGTGCGGCTATAGCCTGGCCAGCTCTTACCGGTGTAAGGATATCGGGAACAGTGTTGGACTGGAACATAACATTCGGAGTAAACCCTGCGCCTTCACACATATCATGGAACAACATTCCGGGAACACTACCGTCCGGGTATGTAGCAAAACGCTCATCCCTTAAATCGTAAAGACTTATTTCAGCGGTTCCCGCAAGCTTGTGGTTTTTCGAAGTGACGGCAACTATCTCCTGAACTTCAATAGGGATAGAAGTGAGTTCCGGAGCGGTTATCGGAGGAGAGAACAGACACATATCCAGGGTCCCGTCGATAAGATTGCTCTGAACAACTGAATAATTAATCTGCTGATTATCGATAATAATATCAGGAGCGTTTTTGTAAAGTTCTTCCATAAACTGAGGCGTGAGGAAGAATTCCGGGAACATGACTGTGATATGATTCTTCTCGCGTTCGAGCATCTGGCGGATCTCTTCAGCTCCGTCATTGAGTTCTTTTATGACAGATCTTACTCTTTTCAGATAGGATCTGCCATACTTGTTAAGTTTTATGGATTTCTTGTGGCGTGTGAACAGAGGAGTGCCGAGTTCCTCCTCCATCTTCTTGATCGACATACTGATAGCGGGTTGTGTTACATGAAGCAACTCGGATGCTTTTCCAATGCTGCCCGTCTCTGCGACGCACTTAAAGTAAATCAGTTGCTGCCATTCCATAAGGACCACCCCGCTGCAGAACACCATAAAAATAAATTATTAAAAAAAAATAATTTATAATTTATTATGTAATATTATTAAATCACATTTTGATCAATAAATCAACGTAATGTTTTGAATTAAAGTTCATCGTATCGGAGAAGACAAATACCCGGCAGCATTCATCTGTCTGCCGGGTATGGAATAGCTCTGCGATGAGCTGCGTTCCTCAGTATCCGCTACTATTTGAAACATTCGTAGAATACCGCTTCGCATTCCTTAGTGGTGGTCTTTACCGGGTTCATCCTGCCTACGCCGTCCTGCAGAGCGGTGACAGCCATCTGAGGTACCTGCGCCTTGTCCACGCCGATGTCATCGAGATATTCGGGAATACCGTACTCTCTGCACATTTCCCTGACTCTGTCTATGCCTTTTCTTGCAAGTTCTTCGGTGGAAAGTCCGCTTGGATCTACTCCAAGGGCAACGGCAACATCTGCGTACCTTGCTGCCGCGGCTTTGAAATTGAATTCCATAACGTGCGGAAGGAGAAGGGCGTTTGCGAGCCCGTGCGCTGCTCCAAAGTAAGCGCTCAGCTGATGGGCCATCTGGTGGCAGAGCCCAAGGCCTTTAAGCACTATTACCATGCCGCCCATACAGGATGCCATGAGCATGGAATTTCTTGCGTCTATATTGTATCCATTCGTATACGCGGTGGGAAGAGCGTCTCTTATCATCCTGATGCCCTGCAGACAAATGCCGTCGCCGATCGGGTTGTCTGTCAGCGAGACATATGCTTCGATCAGATGGGTGAGTGCGTCCAGGCCGGTGTAGGCCGTGGTCTTTTTGCCAAGGCCAAGCGTGAGGTTCGGATCCAGCACGGCAACATCTGCTATGAGCTTGGGACTCGTTACCCCGAATTTAACGTGCAGTTCTGTTGAAGTTATTACTCCGACAGGAGTGACTTCACTTCCTGAACCTGCCGTGGTCGGAACAGCAATGAATGGAAGCAGCGGCTTTGTGATACGCATGATGCCGCCGGTATTGACGTTGTAGTCGAGCACTTTGCCGCCGTGAGTATATACGACGTTCGCGGCTTTAGCGCAGTCGAGGGGGCTTCCTCCGCCGATGATGACGATCACATCAGGGCTGAAAGCTTTCATCGCATCGACGCCGGCCATTACCATCTCGTCTGTGGGGTTTGCTCCGATCTCATTGAACAGCGCAACTTCAAGGCATTCTGATCTCATCTTTTCGATTGGGTCAAGTACCATAGGCGTTCTGGAGATGTGCGGTCCGGAAAAGACTATGACTCTTTTCCCTCCGAGTTTTTTTACTTCGCCGCTTAGGCGGTCGATGGCTCCGGGACCGGAAATGATCTTTTTGGGCCAAGCCCCGAATTCAGAAACAGGCATACCTTTCCTCCTTATGGATCATATTGTTTCAGGTTTAACCAACTTTATTATACACCCAAATCAACTGATATGAGAACCTAATCTGTAAATCTGTATAAATATGTTTAGGAAAAAACTGAGCGATCCAGGTATACTCACATAAGAAAAAGTAAGATACAGGCTGTAAATGATAACAATTATTATGCAATAAAAAAGAAATCTAATAATTGTGATTTTCTTCTATATACAGGATAATGTATAATATAAATATAAAATACGACAGTGGTATAATATTGCCGTCAGGTCGAAAATAATAATGTCTGTAGTAGCATTTACGGAGGTTCAGCCATGAGATACGATTACAGCATATTCAATAAACTGCCGCTTACCGATCCTCCTGTCGGGATAAAGTACGAATACTTCAGGCCGGACTACGTAAAGCAGCTGCCTTTGGACGTGGAGTGCTCTTTTTGCGAGCTTCTGCGCCGCGCCCAGACCGAAAAAGAGGCCTTCTACTTCTCCGCGGAGAACAAGGAGACCTGCGTTGGAAAAGGGCTTTTAGGCATGATGCCGCCGGGGTCCGGGGCTTTCAACGGCGAGATGGGCCCGAGGCTCGGGGTATTCGGCTCCACAAGGGCGAATCTTCGCACCGGGCGCATGGTCCCGACCATTCAGCCGGGGGCCGTGAACTATGTGGTGTTCGCGCCTCTCGATAAGATGAATTTCGACCCGGACGTTATGGTCTTCAGCGCGCCTCCCGAAGTCGGGGAGATGGTCATGAGGTCGTTCTCCTACGACAGCGGCGAGCCTTACCAGTCCAAGTGCACAGCTGTTGTGGGCTGCGCCTGGACCATGATATACCCGTACCTGGAGAACCGCATCAATTTCGTGCTTCCCGCGCTTGTGCACGGCATGCACGGAAGGGAGCTTTATCCCTTCAACACCATGCTCATAGGCGTGCCCTTCAACTGCATAGGCACCATGCTTAAGAACCTGGAGGAGATGAAGCTGCACATGAGCGGCCACGCAAGCAGGCAGGCTTATCTTACCGAACTCGACGAGATCCTCACGGACCTTAAGATGAAGAACAGATAGGACAGCAGGCGCACATATACGATGATAAAGGAAGAAGGCCTTCGCATCTTTTGCGGAGGCCTTTGTATTGTATAAAAAAAGCTTTTGATTGACAAAAGCTACTATATTATGTATGATACTATAGATATCATATGGGGTATTCGCGGTTTTGTGTTATCAAAACGGCGGATGCCCTGGAAATAGAAGGAGAGTATATGAGAGCAATTGGAAGGGGAATAGGGAGATTTTTCGCATGGCTCGGGGTTACCATCCTTGGGCTTGTAATCATCCTGGTGCTTATAGTGACGATGATAGTCCACGGGCCGTCCGCGCAGGCAAAGAACCTGTTCGTCACGACTATGCTCGAGACCGGCCAGGCAAAGTGGGCTGTCGGGCTGTTCCTGTCTAAGGAAGAGATCGAAGAGATCGTCAACATGAACGCCATGGCAACTATCGAAGAGAACTCGAACTCCGAACTCATCAACGTGAATGAGGAGCTGGATATGAGCAAGATCACGGTGGAAAAGATAGAAGGGGACAACTTTACCGCCACCATGATGATAGTCAACGACCCGTCCAGAGTATTCGTTGGTACCACTTACCCGTGGGGCGAGCTCGGAAAAGAGCTGGACAAGATAGTCAACAAATACGGAGCCACGGCGGGCATCAACGGCGGACTTTACTATTCGGCCAAGAACAACGGCGGCAAGCCCTACGGCCCGGTAGTAAGCAACGGCGAGATCCAGAACATGGCCCAGCTCGGCATGGCGGGGCTGGTTCTTATAGGCATGACCGAAGAAAACAAGCTGATGGTAATAGACATCAACGGCAAGAAGGAATCCGAGGTCCGTCAGATCATCAAGGACAACAAGATCCGCGACGCCGTAGCCTTCCAGGACGAGGCCAGCGACAAGAACAATCACTTCGTAAAGCTGATAATAAACGGCAACAAGAGGGAGCTCAACGGAATGGGCTCCGGCGCCAACCCGCGCACAGCCATAGGCCAGGCGGCGGACGGAAGGATGCTGCTTCTGGTAACGGACGGCCGCGGAGCCAACGGACACCTCGGCGCTACCGCATCGGATCTTATAGAGATCATGGACAGGTACGGAGCCGTTAACGCCGCCAATCTTGACGGCGGTTCCTCCACCTGCATGTATTACAACGGGGAGTGGCTGCAGAACAGCGTCACTTTCTATTACGCCACGACATCCTGGCGCATCCCCACATCGTTCCTTGTAAAGTAGGAGGCAGACATGGCATACGAATCAAAACACGCCAGAAAGCCTGTCACCCCCGAGGAAAGACGTGCAAAAAGACAGGTGCTAAGGGAAAAGAAAGAAAAGAGAAAGAAGAGCAAGGGCTTCAGGACCTTCATGTTCATATGGATAGCCCTGATAGTGGCCTTCGGGGCGTACGCTCTGCTCTACGTAAGAGGCATACTCAAAGAGATGCAGGCTAATACGCCCAGCCAGTTCATCTCAGACAGGCTTGTTGCCATGAGCGACGAACAGATCAAAAGCCTGTTCGATTTCAACGCGAACATAGACGAAGGCGATCAGATCAAAAACGTGAAGAAGTTCTTCAAGGACGGAGATTACAAGGTCAAGCAGGTCATGGGCACCGAGGACTACAACGTCTACAACGGAGAGCGCAAGGTGCTCACCGTAAGCCTCAACAAGCTCAGGAGCGTAAGCAAGCTGGCCCTGTTCAACTACAACATCTACGAGCTTGGCAAGATATCACCGTCTGAGGAAAAGGAACTCTATCACTACGAGATCACCGCGCCTTCGGACTGCACGGTCCTTGTAAACGGCAAGGAGGCTGCTCCGACAAGCGTTGCAAAGCTTGAGTACTTCTCGGATGCGGAAAACTACGTCGACCTTCCGTCTCAGAACAGTTTCATGCTGGACCATCTGACAAAGCCCGCTGATATAAAGATCACCAGGGACGGCAAGGAACTGGCTTACAAGAAAGCCGAGAAGATCACCATAGACAGCGGCTCCGACACGTTCGCCACTCTTCAGGAAGCTGGCTGCGATTTCGATCTTATTGGTTTCGCGGAGAACTGGTCCAAGTACATGACCAAGGATCTTACCGGCAAGCGCTACGGATTCTACACGATAGCAGAGAGCCTGATAGAAAAATCCGAGATGTACCAGAAGGCCTGGAACTGGGCGACGGGGATCGACATAACATTCGTTTCTGTACACACCCTTGCAAAACCGCCGTTTTCGGAGCAGACCATATCCAATGTGGTCAAATACTCGGATGATGCCATAAGCGCGGACGTCCATCTGGTAAAGCACATGCTCATACGCGGGACGACCAAGCACGACGACGCGAACAACAGCACCTTCTACCTGATAAAGCAGGACGGCGCGTGGAAAGTCGTAAATATCAGAGGAAAAGTCACCGAATAGACACAATCGGCTGTTATGATATACAGTGAAGCAGAACAATTACTGGGCTACAGTTTCAAGGATCCGAAGCTTCTGGAGACTGCCCTTACGCACAGTTCTTACGCCAACGACTTTCTGGGCGACGCCGGAAAAGGCAACGAAAGGCTGGAGTTCCTGGGCGACGCCATACTGGACGCCGTAGTAGGGCTCGAGCTCTACAGGCGCTATCCGGATAAAAACGAAGGATTTCTCACGAAGCTTCGTTCCGAGATAGTCTGTGAAAAGGCCCTGGGCGAGGCGCTCATAAAGCTCGGCGTAAACAGCGCGATAAGGCTGGGCCGCGGAGAAGAGCAGAAAGGCGGCCGCGAGAGGCTGTCCATAATAGCGGACGCTACGGAAGCCATAATAGCCGCGGTGTTCCTGGACGGAGGCCCAAAAGCTGCAGAAGAAGTAGTCCTTCGCATATTGAGCGACACCATAGACGCCGCGGACCACGGCGAGCTTCCCGGGGACTACAAGACGGATCTCCAGATACTCTGCCAGAAGAGCGGACGCAACAACATACGTTACGAAATAATAGATGAAAACGGCCCGGACCACGCCAAGACTTTCACCGCCGCGGTATATGTGGAGGGAATAAAGCTGGGCGAGGGCACGGGCAGCAACAAGAAACAGGCACAGGCACAGGCGGCAAAGCAGGCGCTTTCGGTATTGGAGGACACCGGTGCACTTTAAAAGAATAGAACTCAACGGATTCAAATCCTTCGCGGATCCGGTAACGATCGAATTCACGGACGGCATAACATGCATCGTAGGCCCCAACGGCAGCGGTAAGAGCAACATCTCCGACGCCATACTCTGGGTGCTCGGCGAGCAAAGCCCCAAGACCTTAAGGAGCGACAAGCTCGAGGAGGTCATCTTTTCGGGTACGCAGAGCCGTAAAGCCAAGGGTATGGCCGAAGTCACGCTGGTAATAGACAACACGGACCACAGCCTTCCCATAGACTTCACGGAAGTCGGCATCACAAGGCGCGCCTACCGCTCCGGAGAGAACGAGTACCTCATAAACCGCAGGCCCTGCAGGCTCAAGGACATACGCGAGCTTATCATGGACACCGGTATAGGCGTTGAAGGCTACTCCATAGTGGGCCAGGGCAAGATCGCCGACATCGTAAGCAACAAGATGGAGCGCCGCCGCGAGATATTCGAGGAAGCCGCAGGAATAGTAAAGTACCGCACCAAGAAGGAAAAGACCGAAAAGAGCCTGGCTGAGGCCAGCATCAATCTCTCCCGCGTAAACGACATAGTCCGCGAGATAGAGAGCCGCATAGGCGGCCTCGAGGAAGATTCCCGTAAGGCGCAGGAGTACCTCGAGATAAAAGACAAGTACAAGGGTGTTGAGATCAACATCATACTCAAGAACATAGAAGCCGCGGACGAAAAGACCGCTGCCGTAAAGCAGGAGCTTGCCGAGCTGGAAGCCCAGATCGCATCTGCCGCAGCCGGAAAAGAGGAGCTGGAGCAGCAGATAAGGGCACAGAAGGACGCCGCGAACGCCCTGGAAGAGAAACTGTCAGCTTTAAGAGACGAGCTTCTTGAAAAGACCGAGCAGATCCACGAGATCAGCAGCAGGGAAGAACTAAACAAGGAACGCCTCGCATCCTTAAAGAAAGACGAAGAGCGCCTTACCGCAGAGATCAGCGCCCTGGATGAAAAGCTCGCCCGGGAGGAAGAAAACACCAGGCAGACCGAAGAGTCCTTCGCTAAGGCAAAGGCCGACGCGCTGGCTCTGGCAAAGGCTCTCTCTGAAAAGCATAAGGCTTCGGAGGAAGCTTCAAAACAGCTTGCAGAAGCCGAAGAAAAGCTCGCTTCCGAAAAGAACGGGCTGTTTGACATATCCGCGAAGATCCAGGCCGCGAAAGCCTCGGCCGAAAGCATAGAGAGCCTCAAGGACACCCTGAGAAGAAGGGCCGCAAGGCTGCGCGAGGAAGCAGACCTTAAGGATCAGACCGACCGCGAGCTCGCCGAAAGGCAAAAGGAGTGCGAGGACGCTATCGCCGCACTCAAAAAAGAGCACGATTCCCAGCTCGCAAAGCTTGCAAAAGCCCAGAAGGCGCAGGCTGAAGCATCAGGAAAGCTGGCGGAAGCCAACGCCGGTTCGGAGGAGATAAAGGTCTCTATTGGCCGTATTTCAGCAAGAAAAGCTCTTCTGGACGAGCTCGAAAAATCCTACGAAGGATACAACGGCGGCGTAAAGTTCCTCATGTCCAGAAAACAGAAGGGCGTTATAGGTACCCTCGGAGAGCTGCTTCAGGTGCCTAAGGGCTACGAGCTGGCCATAGAGACGGTCCTTGGCGGAAAGCTGCAGAACATAGTCTGCGAGGACGACGCCACGGCTAAGAGCGCCATAGAACTGCTAAAGAAGAACAAGGCCGGAAGGCTGACATTCCTGCCGGTAAAAGACCTTAAGGTACAGCCTCCGCTCTCATGTTCAAAAATAGATAATTACAAGGGCTTCATCGGCCTTGCTTCCGACATGGTCGGATGCAGCGGCGGATATACGAACGTTGTGGAATACATGCTCGGCAACGTAGTCCTTGTCGACAATATAGACAACGCGCTTTTCATCTCGCAGAAGAACGACGGGCCGCACAAGCTGGTAACGCTCGAGGGCGAAGTTATAAACGCCGCGGGCGCCATCACGGGCGGAAGCGTTAAGAGCAACACCGCAAATATACTCAGCAGAAAGGCTGAGAAAGAAGAACTGGAAAAGAAGGCTGCCAGCCTGGAAAAGAAGCTCGCGGAGCTTTCTTCCGCTAAGGAAAAGGCTCAGGCGGCGATTCTTTCCGCAGCCGACGACAAGCACAGGGCTGAAGACGAGATAAAGGCTTCGGATCTTAAGAAGGCTATTCTCGAAAGGGATCTTCAGATCGCTCTGCAGGCCATAAGCGATGCTGGCGGAGCCGAGGAAAAGAGGCTCGCAGAGCTTACAGAACTCGAATCAGAGCTTGCAGCCGCTGAAAAGCAGACAGCCCAGCTTTCTGAAGACGCTTCGTCCTTCGAAAAGCAGAAAGACCTTAAGGCGGAAAGCATAGAAGCTATGGCCGCCAGGACAGAAGAATTAAGGGAAGCTGTAGCGAAGGCGCTCTCCGACGAGACCTCCGCAAGGCTGTCCGAAAACGCCGCAAGGCTCACCGCGCAGAACGCCGAAGGCCTGGCGGAGCTGGCTGAAGGAACGATCAAAGAGCTGTCCGAAGAAAAGACGGAAAAGCAGAAGGCTCTTGAAAGCGCTAAGATAGCGGCTCAGCAGATCGCTGACTTTGCCGGAGGCGCGCGCGACATCCTTAAGGAGGCCGAAGAGCGCAGAAAAGCCATTGAAAAGGATATCACCGCAATTTCTTCCGAGCGCCAGGCTGCAAACGCCAGAGCGGAGGCTCTGGAGGAGGAAAAGAACGAGGCGGACAAGGATCTATACGACAAGCAGCTCAGAAAGCACGATGCTGACGTGCGCGCTGCGCGCTTCGACGCCCAGACCGAGACCTTAAAGGAAAAGCTCTGGGAAGAGTACGAGATGAGCTATGCGCAGGCCGCAGCCATGGAAGATCCGGACTTCGTGATGTCAAGGGCACTGAAGGAATCCAGGGAATACAAGGAAAGGCTCAGGGCTCTGGGCGACGTCAACATCGGCGCCATAGAAGAATACAAGCAGGTAAAGCAGCGCTACGATTTCCTCACAGAGCAGCGTGACGACGCGCTTCGCGCCATGGAAGAGCTGCGCGGCGTCATAAAGGAGATGGACAGCATCATCCGTACCCGCTTCAAGGAGAGCTTCAATTCGATAGTCACCAACTTCGAATCGATCTTCACGGAGCTGTTCAAGGGCGGACACGCCGCTCTTGTCATGAGCGATCCGGACAACCCGCTCGAAAGCGCAATAGAAATAGAAGCCCAGCCGCCAGGAAAGAAGCTGCAGAACATATCTCTGCTGTCAGGCGGAGAGCGCACCCTCACCGCTATCGCCCTCATGTTTGCGGTGCTGCGCTCCAAGCCCACCCCGTTCTGCATCCTTGACGAGGTAGAGGCTGCTCTTGACGAAACTAATATCGACGCCTTCGCGAAATATGTAAAGAAATTCGATAACACGCAGTTCGCCCTGGTGACGCACCAGAAGCTCACCATGGAATACGCGGACGCGCTCTACGGCGTCACGATGCCGGAGTACGGCATATCCAAGGTGCTCTCGCTGCGCCTTGGCGATGAATTTGAGGTATAACGATGGGTCTAGGTGAAAAGCAGTCGTTCTTCGGAAGGCTGTCAAAAAAAATAGGGGACATATTCATGATGCGTCCTACTCCGGACGAGGATATGCTCGACGAGCTTGAAGAAGAGCTCATCATGTCCGATCTTGGGGTGGATACCGCGCTTAAGATCATAGAGCAGCTCCGCGACGACATACGCCACCAGCGCCTTGCCGACGCATACGCCGTTAAGACCCAGATCAGAAACATAATCGCGGACATGCTTGACAAAGGGGACCGTATTGCGTTATGCTCTGATACTCCTTTAGTCATAATGATGATAGGCGTAAACGGGGTGGGCAAGACCACCACCATAGCAAAGCTCGCCAATATGCTCAAAGAGGAAGGAAAGTCCGTGCTTCTTGTTGCTGCGGATACCTTCAGGGCAGCAGCGGCAGAGCAGCTCTCCATCTGGGGGGACCGTGTGGGCGTTCCTGTGATAAAGCACAAGGAAGGCGCAGACCCGTCCGCAGTTATATACGACGGTCTTAAGGCGGCAACTGCCCGCGGCACCGACGTGGTCATCTGCGACACCGCGGGCAGGCTGCACAACAAGAAGAACCTCATGAACGAGCTGGCCAAGATGAACAAGGTCATAGAGCGCGAGTATCCCGGCGCGGCCAGGGAGACCCTGCTCGTTCTGGACGCTACCACCGGAAAGAACGCAGTGTCCCAGGCAAGGGAATTCGCGTCGGTAGCAGGTCTTACAGGAATAGTACTTACAAAACTCGACGGCACCGCAAAGGGCGGCATCGTCGTGACGATAGCCGACGAACTGGACCTTCCGGTAAAGTTCATAGGCCTTGGGGAAGGATTACACGATTTGAAAGGATTCAGCCCGCAGGAATTCGCGAGCAACATTTTTGAGGGGGAACAGGATAATGGATGATAAGTTCAGTTTAGAAAAAGAGCAGGAGGCTCTTGCCGAACTTGACAGGATCAAGGCGGAATTCGAAGCCTCCAGTCCGGATGCCGGCAAAGGCCTTGGGGAAGGCTATGCCGACGATGTTGCTGTAGAAGCATCCGAAGAAATAGCGGAAGCTATAACGGCAGGCGACGCTGCGCATATCGAAGTGGTACAGAAAGCTGAAGAGGCCAAAGAGTCTGCTGAAGAGGCAGCAGAAACAGGGGAGGCCGCTGCAGCCGCTGTTGCTGTAAATGCAGCCGAAAAAGCTGAAATGGCAGCAGATCATGCAGCAGTTGAGGACGTAGATCCAGCTGCAGTTGAGGATGCGGAGACTGCCGCTACTGCGGTTATTGCAGAAGAATTCTCTGAAGAAGCAGCTGGGGCCGTAGAAGTGGACTCTGCTGATGAACCAGCGGAAGATGCTGCAGGCGCAGCCGCAGTTGCTGCTGCCGCTGCTCTTACCGAAAGCGAGGGGAACGAATTGGAAGAAAAGGGAAAAGAGAAAAAAGCTAAAAAGGAAAAACCGAAGAAGGAAAAGAGGGCAAAGGGCAAAAAGAAGAAGCACATATTCCTCAAGATCCTTCTGGGGCTTTTCATAGCCATCTTTGTGGCTGTCATAGGCGCATGCGTATACGCCGGAAACTACGTCTACAAGATCATACAGGACGCACCTGAGATCAATCCGAACAACATCTACGAGATACTTTCGCAGAACTCCACGGTATACGACGTGGACGGAAACGTGCTAACGAACCTCTACAAGGACAACGAGGGCCTGCGCACCAACATAGACTATAAAGACTTCCCTGAAAACCTCAAGAACGCCTTCCTGTCCATAGAAGACAAGACTTTCTGGGACCACAACGGATTCAACATAGTCCGAATCATAGGCGCGCTGTGGGACAGTGCCAAGACAGGATTTAAAACCAAGATCAGAGGTACCAGCACCATAACCCAGCAGCTGGCGAGGAACATATTCCTGCAGGAGACCAAAGAAGACCGGAATATGGTGCGTAAGATAACCGAGGCTTATTATACGCTGCTGATAGAAAGGGCGCTTTCCAAGGAGCAGATCCTGGAAGCGTACCTCAACACCGTATACCTTGGGTTTAACACCAATGGTGTAGCAGCGGCGGCAAAAGCCTATTTCAACAAGGACGTAGGTGAACTTAACCTTATGGAGTGCGCCGCACTCGCGGGCCTTCCGCAGAACCCGCTGAAATTCGCGCCGCTGAAAAGGGTCTCTACCTCGGCTATATCCGACGCGTCCCTGTACGATATAGTAGATCAGACCGGGTCCTGGACCATATACTACAACGACTCCGGCGAGAACCGCACCCGTCTCGTGCTCAAGCAGATGTACGACCAGGGCAAGATAGACGAAGCGACATACAACACCGCAAAAGCCGAGACCATAAGGCCTTATCTGGACCCGGGCCTCAACATAGAGGTCACTACCGAGACCACATACATGACGGACTTCGTAGTCTCCCAGGTTCTGGCGGCTCTCCAGAAGGAAAAAGGCCTGTCTTATTCCGATGCCTGGAACATGCTCTATACCGGCGGCCTGGACATCTATACCACAATAGATATGAAGGTCCAGTCCATAGTCGACGAGTATTACAAGGACAAGGATCTCTTCCCGAAGATCAGCACCAGGCATCTTAAGCTGGACGGTGACAAGAACATACTCAACGACGACAAGGACCGCGTCATGCTCTACAACAAGGACGCGCTGTTCGACGAGAAGGGCAACTTTATATTAAAAGCTGATGAGTTCGAGTGGAAGGGCAACGGCGATCTTCTCGTAAAGAAGGGCGGAAAGTTCAACTTCTACAAGACCACGCTCTCCAGCGGCACTATAGATGTCGCAGTGTATATCAAGGACATGTACTTCTATGAAGACGACTACATGTACTCGATATCCAACTGCTATTTCGACATCGCTTCCAAGTACAAGACCAAGGATTCCGACGGCAATCTTGTCGTATCCGCCCAGTTCATGAAGGATTTCCCGAACGGTTTCATGAAGCAGGAGGACGGAAGCCTCAAGTTCCACGAATCCCTCGTAGTTATGAAGACTCCTATCATCCAGCCGCAGTCGGCCATGGTAGTAGTCGAGAACGAAACAGGATACCTCAGGGCTATGATAGGCGGCCGCAACATCAGCGGTTCTCTGCTGTTCAACAGGGCTACCACCACGCGCCAGCCCGGATCATCAATAAAGCCGATATCTGTTTACTCCACAGCGCTGCAAAAGGGCCTGGAAAACGCCAGGAGCGGATCCGGAACAGTATTTACAGCAGCGTATGCTATAGACGACGTTCCCACATCGCTTAAACGCAGATTGTGGCCGCAGAACGTTACGCAGCACTACGACGGCATAACCTACCTCAGGGACGCTGTCAGGCGCTCTGTAAACGCCTGCGCCGTAAGCCTTTACAACCAGCTCAACGCGGAAGACGTCGTAAAGAACATCGAGAACCTCGGAATAACAACGCTTGTCAAGACAGGCGAGAGCAACGACATAAGCCAGGGCGCTCTGGCTATAGGCGGCATGACTAACGGCGTCACTCCGCTGGAGATGGCGTCCGCGTACTCCACTTTCGGAAACTACGGAAACCACATCGAGACCACCTGCTTTACCAAGATAGTCAACAAGAAGGGCGATACCGTCATAGACAAGGTCCCGAAGCAGGAGCAGGTGCTCGACGAGAGCGTAGCTTCTCTGATGCTGGATATACTCCAGTCGGTCGTTAACGGCGGTACCGCGACTAACGCCAGGATCAAGTCCCAGCCCACGGCCGGAAAGACCGGGACCACCAACGATATGTTCGATATCTGGTTCTGCGGACTTACGCCCAAGTACACCGCCACCATATGGATAGGATGCGACGTCAATGTCAACATGAACATCCACAGCGAAGGCGCTACAAAGGTCTGGGGCAAGATCATGGAGGATATAGGCGCGCTGGATGAGAAGGGCAAATTCGAGATGCGCGGCAGCTTCGTCAGATCCGCTGTAGATAAAAAGACAGGCCTGCTTCCGAGCGACATGACCCCGTCTTCGGATATCATCACCGAGATATTCATAAGCGGGACCCAGCCCAGAAGCGTAGAGCACCAGAGGCAGTCGGTGCTGGTATGCGGAGATACAGGCTATAAAGCTACCCCGCTTTGCACCAGGACCGGTTACAAGAGCTGCATAAAGCGTCCGGGAGGACTCTCCTGGGAGGGCCTTCTTGCGAGCCTGCCTGTAGGCGTTGCCGGATGGAACGATTCCGCAAAGGACAGCTACAGATCCGGGAGAAACGCGGTCACCGATTTCGCCTGCGATGTTCCTGACTATTACTGCCCGCTCCACAACCCGGACCCGAGGCAGTATCCGATATCGCCGCTCGTAACTAAGACGTCCGCCTACGACAAGAGCACGGAAGGCATAGATATCATCGAACCCGAACCCGATCCCGACGCCGAGAATCCGGACGGCGAGGGCGGTGAAAAGAAGGACGATACCAAGCCTGCCGGCAACACTACCAATAACACCAAACCTGCCGGCAATACAACTACAAACACTGGAAATTAAGCGCAATAAAAGACCCCTTCAAAGCAATGCTTGGAAAGGGTCTTTTTGTATTTACTGTTCTATTTGCCCATCTGGCGCAATTCCGAGCCTTTGTTTTGTGATGCTTACAGCCAGCTCTGAACTGTCGCAGAGCACATAGGAGCGCCCCAGCTTTTCCGCCGCTGTGCCCAGTGAACCGCTGCCGCAGAAGAAGTCCGCGCAGACTCCGCCTTCGGGGCAGCAGGACCGAATCAGTATCTCAAGAAGTTTTTCGGGCTTTTGCGTAGCGTATCCGGTGCGCTCCGATGAAGTGCGGCCTACCATGTCCACGTTGAACACGTCCTTGCGGTTTACCAGCGTGTACCAGCGCCCATCTTCGTCTGCGAACTCCTCAACGCCCTTGAACCTGTAGGGCTTGCCGCCGCGGTTGTAGGATCTTTCCTTCTGGGGCTCGAAAAAGTACTTCCTGGTCTTTGAGTACAGAAGTATGGTGTCGTGCTTTTTGGCAAAGCTTTTGATGCTGGCGCCGCCGGACTTGTAGCTCCAGATGAGCTCGTTGACGAAATTGCCGCTGCCGAAGATCTCGTCCATCAGGATCTTCACGTAGTGCGAAGCTCTGGTGTCCAGGTGCACCGCTATGGTGCCGCTGTCTTTGAGCACATCGCGCATCAGCATCAGCCTTAACGCCATGCTGCCCAGGAAATCCGACATGCTCTCCCAGCGGTCGCTGAACGCCGTAAGCTGTTCCACCTTGCCCTCGACGCGGACCTTTGCCTTGTATTCCGCATTTGAGAAGAACGGCGGATCCACGTAGATAAAATCGATGCGCTTTTCGACGCACAGGCAGTGCGCAGCAAGAAAAGCAGCGTTATCGCCGCAGAATACGGTGCCCGGCAGGAACTGCTCAGCGCCTTTGGATATGCTGTTGTACCCGGCTTTTGCCTTTTCGATGATCCCGGGAAGTTCATACAGAATACTCATAATATTATATTACCATATCCGGACTGGTTTGTGTTATACTGTTCGTATCAAAATGGAGGAAAAACTTATGGCATTGGGAACAATAATCGATATAGTAAT
>JAEEGL012135938.1_pt1 | contig 36372 bp, 32 predicted proteins | sample 9134231 | NCBI WGS metagenome assembly JAEEGL01 (sample SAMN16246548, study PRJNA631951) | gut metagenome | biome: gut microbiome; feature: rumen; material: fiber-attached | host: Bos | place: Iran: Karaj | collected 2018-10 | reverse complement strand
GGGTGAACGAATTTGATCTCATCGATCATATTCATTTCCTTTAAAAGCATTGCACAAACCAAACCGTCGAAATCGCTTCTAGTGATAAGTCTTCTGCTCATAGGGATCTACCTTCCTTGAATTCGATTTTTCTTGGTGAAAACACCATTACTACTCTATTTTATCATCTATTCAAGCATTATCAACACTCTTTCCGTATTTAACCTTCTGAAATCCGAGATAATATGTCAGGTATTTTATAGGTCTTTCCTTGCGAAGCCTCTTCAGGAGCGAATTTCTGTAGGAATAAGTCTGTTTTTCGTACATTTCGGCCTCTCCGTCCGCATACAAAAACAGCGTTAGATTACCGATAAAGTCACTTATTTCATCACCCGCATCGCCCGAAATCCTCTCTCCGAACTCTCGAAGAGTTTCTCCCTGCCCTGTCTCCATTCCGAGAAGCGCCAAAAGCCCGAAAATCTGCCTGCAGAGCACCTTGTACCTTGCATCTGCGGCCTTCCGGCCAAAAGAAAACGAAACGATCAGATTTCCCGCGATAATGAACAAAATGACGAAAGCTACGCCCGATACGGCAGGTATTACTATCACGTACCAGGGAATAACGGTCTCAGGTACTTCTTCCTCTTCTGCGGGTTCGGGTTCTTCGGGAACTTCGGCTTCTTCCTGTCCGTGGTATCCTTCATAGCCGGCACCGATATTTCCGTATGCATCCGCAGCCTGCTCGCTCGTGTACCAATATGATCCGTAAGTGTAGCCGGGGGTAGGTTCGAATGCTATCCATCCGGCACCGTCCACATAGATTTCCGGCCATGCATGTGCCATAGAGGTATATACGGTAACGGAAAGACTTCCTCCCGTGGGAACGTAATAACCCTGCACAAACCTTGCGGGTATACCCTCAGCTCTTGCAAGGAGTACGAATGCCGTCGCAAAGTGAGCACAGTATCCGCATTTTGACTCAAGCATAAAATAATCAAGCATGGATGATGAATCCGTGACATACTCGGGGATTTCACCGGGATTGTTGTTATACTCGAAAGTCTTCAAGAGTTCGCACAGTCTGACCGCTTTGTCTATGTCATCCTCGCATCCCTCATAGACTTCATCCATGTATGCACGAAGCTCGTCCGATAAAACAACCGGCTGCAAATAGTATTCTTTTACGTGATCGATATATGCCAGGTAATCCGCATAGGAGGTGTAGTTAAATGCAGCGCCTTCTTTTTCCAGCTGTTCGTTAAAAGAACTTTCGGAGGGTACATGTGCGTTTTTGAGGAAATCGTAAAATACGGGATTTCCGTTATTGAGTCTGTAGAATGTAATGCTGTATTTATCGGGTTTATTACCCGCCCAGGTCATATCGCCGCCAGCAAAATCCACGTGGTGTTCCGCTATGGCATTAGGATCTATGGGAGATTTGAGAGGCGCAAATACGTATTCCGACTGAAGTGTAAGGCATTCGATCCTGAATGAAGATCTTCTTGCAAAATCATCCGGATTATCGGTATATTCCGAAACCGCAGCAAGGAAAGCGAGAGTATCTGTCAGCCCGTCATCACCTTCGGAGGGATCGTTTGAGTACCATCTTCTGCCGTCAAATGTATCAAAAGTTTTTCCCGCAAGTCTCAGCACTTTGATACCGGTGGAAAGTTCATTAATTTCCAGAACTTCATCCTGCTGATGGGCAAGATTTCCGAGGATCTCTCCCCTTCCGGAAAAACCGATCGAAGCATTTGTCGGATCGTATATACCGTCCGGAGTAAGTTTCCTTTGTACATCAAGGAAGAGTTCGTAAGCGGCATGCGCTATGTTTTTGACAAATTTCCAGTCGTAAGCATCATCAGGCGCAGGGCAGATAAGTATCAGATTCAGTGTTACGAGAACAAAGATAAATACATACACAAGGTGCTTTCCTGCATCGGTATCCCCCGATTTTTTCCAGCCCCCCTGCATCACTTCGATGATGGTGATAATAAGCATCGCAGCTACGCAAAATAGCATGTATTTATCAATCGCATACGAAGTTATTCCGGCCCATATCATAAAGGCAATGAGAAGTGCCGAAACGATCAGTTTGAGAGGTTTGATATAAACAAGTGCTTCACCGATAATAAGTGCGCCAAGTGCTATCAGAGGCAGATACATGTACTTGCTGTATCCGAGAAGGAATTCCCTTATCGCATCGTTTCTGACAAGAAAGGCCGCAGCTACTCCTATTGCGATCAGAATACCGACAACGGTAAGTCTTACCGTCCATCCCGATTTCCTGAGAACGGGAACGATACATGCAAGGATCAGGGTGACAAAAAGCGCAGGCAAAGTAACCTTCTCCACTCCCGCCATTGGCAGGAAATAGGAAAGAAGGCCGGTCGCTGCAATGCACACATATATGATTTCATACAAAAGTGCGGTCATCCGAGCACCTCACTTAATCTGTCCTCATATCCGACAACTCTGTATCCGATATTTGAAGGCACTGCATTTATGCCGGATCCTTCAGGATCATCAGTGATAAGAAGGAGAGTCTGTCTGACCATATTTCCGCTCAAAAGAGTACTGTACTCTCCCGCTTCGTCAGCCCATTTATGCAGGACATATATTACGGATTCGGAAGATGCGGGAAGGCTCTCCTGCCTGCATCCACCTATAAGATCCGACACTTCATTATCCGTCCTGAAACAAAAACCGGACATAGCTGCATAGAATTCCTCAAAAGAATCCGTGCCTTCGATCCTTCTTGTGACATATCTGTCATTTATGTAACTTACGCTTACACCGATCCCATTTTCCGCATAGTAATAAACAAGTGCAAGAACGGTTTCGAGGATCTTGTTCTCAAGAGGAAGGTACTTTTCCGCATCCTCACTGTATTTGCAGGAATCCATCAAGATCCGTACCGAAGGAGTATCTTCACCCGTAAGAGTCTTGACCATGGGTTTTCCCGTCCTTGCGGTTGCTTTCCAATTGATCAGTCTTACATCATCACCGGGAATATATTCCCTGAGAAGAATGTCCGGAACCTTCTTATCCCTTGGAGGGTTATCGCTTGATGCGACGATCATATCGGGACGCTCGGAAGAAGCAAGTATCTCAAGCCTTGGAGATACCTGAACTTTGAGAGTCTCCCTGTTTTTGAAAGTGACGGAAAAGAGTCTGAGATAATCGGTAACGGTTACGCTTTTGATACCGACCTCATACTCACCCCTGTACTTGCAGACAAGCAGGGTTTCTTTTTTGATGCCTGTTCCGGGCATCAGTTCGTATTCGGTATCCGTATCGAGTCCGTTTATGTATGAGAAGTCGCTGAAAAATCCGGTCCTTACACCGGCATGAGCAAAGAAATCTTCGTTTTGAAGTGTGAAATAAAAGGGAGTGGAACTGCCCGCAACGATCGTCCTTGTATCTATCTCCTGATAGATCTTAAAACGTAAATAGACGATGAGCGTATAGATAAATGAGACCAAAGGAACAAAGAGCGTAAAAAAGAAAAAGCCGTAAGAAACCGGCCCTCCTTTGAAAGATATTGAGATCAGAGATAATACGAACAGCACAAGTGCTGCGATCCTGTTCCTTCGCATCTTACACCATGGGCACCTTTGCCTTTAATACGTTTGAATAGATGATGGTATCGATACTTTCACCTGCGATCTTCGCTTCGTATGTGAGGCTTACTCTGTGGTGAAGAGTATTTACCGCTACTGCTTTTATATCATCGGGAGTAACAAAATCCCTGCCCGAAATATATGCCTTGGCCTGAGCCGCCTGAACAAGCATGATCATCGCACGGGGACTGACGCCCATGACGAATCTGTTTTCTTTTCTCGTAAGAGTTACGATATCGTCGGCGTATTTGAGAACGCTGTCTGCGATCTTGATCTTACGCACGTCTTCTTTGATCTTGAGAACATCCTCTTCGCTGATAACGCTCTTGATCTTATCGACGGTCTTGCCTTCAATGAAATTCCTGGTGAGGATGATCTCGTTTTCGGGAGTCGGATATCCGATGGATAGCTTCATCATGAAGCGGTCTAACTGCGCTTCGGGAAGAGGATAAGTTCCGACAAAAGAAGACGGATTCTGAGTCGCAATTATCATAAAAGGATCGGGAAGATCAATGACTTTGTCATCAACGGTTACCCTGCCCTCAGCCATTGCTTCAAGAAGCGCTGCCTGTGTCTTGGGTGAAGTTCTGTTGATCTCATCGGCAAGGAGGATACGGTGCATGATAGCACCTTCCCTGTACTCGAACTCTCCTGTTTTCATGTTGAGAACGGAGGAACCTGTGACATCGGAAGGAAGTGTATCGGGAGTAAACTGAATACGTCCGAAATCAAGATCCACCGCAGCCGCGAGGGTCTTAACAAGAGTTGTCTTACCGACACCGGGAACGTCCTCGATAAGGACATGTCCTCCGGCCAGAAGACAGATCAGAATGTTCTCTACAACCTCATCATTTCCGATGAAATATTCGTTTATGAGTTCACGTAATTTTTCAGTCATAAGAGTATCTTCCTTTGACTCTTATTTTATCATCATGAGTGCCGTTTGACGTGTATCTTTTTGACCCATATTTGTAAAAAAAATGCTCCGCATAAACCTCCGGTGGAAGGCTTCAAACGAAAGTGGGGACTTTTATTTTTCCCGGGTCCTGCATTGGAAAAATAAACGTCCCCACTGTCAATTTGATTATTTGATATCTTCGTAGATAAGTTCTGGAAGCTTATCTTCGGGAATCTTCTTAACATCTTCCGGACCATTTATCGCATTAAGATATTTGTAATCCATTTAGCCTCCTTTATATCAATAAGGGCTGCACATCTTCTCTGCCTTTGCGACAGCCTCTTCAAGTGTCATGTCATAGAAAAGTCCCGCACCGAATATCCTGCCGCACTTTCCGTCATCAACAAAAGCTCCGACGATAACTCCGGGAAGAGCGGACTCCGGTGCATTGGGAGCATTGGGACCGCCGAGGTCCGTTCTGCACCATCCGGGATCGGTAAGGTTTATCAGAACATCGCTTCCCTGAAGCTTAGATCCGATATCTATCGTAACCTTGTTGAGTGCTGCTTTACTTGCCGAGTATCCGGCCTGTTCAGGCTCAAGTGCGATACCGCTCGTAGTGTTAACGATCCTTCCGAATCCCTTCTTCTGCATGAGAGGAAGATAGTGGTAGACGATCATCATGGGAGCCACGGTATTGATCAGGAAGCTTACCGTGTAATCTTCAGTGGGAGTAGTAAGATACTCCGTCCTGTACGCGATCTGCATTCCCGCATTGTTCATCACTATGTCTATATCATGTCCCAATGCGTCGATCTCTTTAAGCATCCTTTCCACACTATCAAGATCGGAAAGTTCTGCTTCAACCAAAGCACACTCTACTCCGAGTTTTTCGACTTCGGCCTTTACACCGTCGGCATGTTCTTTTTTTCTGCTCTGGATGACAAGGTTACATCCGCGCTCAGCAAGAGCCAGACAAACCAGTCTTCCAATTCCCCTCGCACCACCGGTGACCAGCGCCCATCTGTTTTTTACATCTACCATATTCATTCCTCCGTAATATCGGGATACGTGAAGACGGCGCCGTCTCCGCGGGTCCCGCTGACATTAAATTATCACGGTGAAAATATGATGTGATATAATGAGCCTGTTCAAAAATAGAACAAATCATTACTTTTTATAAAATAAAACAACACTTGGAAAACGGGAGAAAACCGCGGTATGGCTGACAGATTCGAGTATTCTGACGTGCTGGACCATAAATATGAATGCTTTACGGGAAACTACCCGAAAGGCTATGAAATAGGGCTCCATTGGCATTATTTCATGGAGATCTTATTGATGATAAAGGGTGAGATGGAGATGCAGATAGGCAACAGTCTCATCACCGCAAAGGCAGGCGAAGTCATCGTACTGCTTCCGTCCGTCATGCATTCGCTCAAAATAGTAAGTGATGATGCTGAGTATTACGGCATCAAGTTCAAACCGGGAAACCTTCACGAACAGCAGACACAGCGTGAAATGAAATGGACGGAGCTGTCCCTTTTTAAGATGGCGGTCACAGAGAAAAACGTACGTGCACACTTCCCCGTTTCGATGGTCAGAAAGACCGATATCCGTTACATGATGAACCTTGCAATGCAGGAAATGCAGACGCAGGATTCCGGCTATATCTCTGCAATCAGTGCTGCGGTTCATATCATCTTAACGGACATAATCAGGATATGGCAGAAGGAAGGTCTTGCACTCGACACTCTCGAAACTCAGGTAATGGAGACTCTCTCCCTCGAAGCACTTCCCGCCTACATCGACGAAAACCTCTCGGAAGACTTACGCGTTGAAGACCTTGCTAAAATGTGTAATCTGAGCTATTCGGGCTTCTCCAAGAAATTCATCAAAATGTTCGGAAGACCGTGCAAGAATTACATAGAACTCATAAGAGTAAGAAAGGTCGCCCAGCTCCTTAAGGAGACCAAGGACGACCTAAGTACCATAAGTCAGGAAACCGGCTTCTCCGATGCAAGCCACATGATCCGCTGCTTCAAAAAAGAATACGGAGAAACCCCGAAAAAATACAGAGATAACCGATAGTGTATCGAAGGTTCTTACATTCCGCGGGGTGACGCGGATGCAGGAGCTGTCGAGACTTCGGCGTAGCGAAGAAATTCGGCCGCCCGGCCCGAACGAAGTGAGCGGCCTCGCGTCATGAGATATAACATGCCTAGTGAAGAATTTCCGCCTGACGCCGAAAAGCGAGACAGTCGTGCGCCGCGGCAGGACCCCAGGAACGGAAGAACCGTTCCGCCGTTTCACCTTATCTCGGTTCGAATTCGAAAATCTCCGGCTCTTTGTCCGGTGCAAATTCCATGATGTCGGAATCACCGAGGCCGAGACCGCCGGTAATTCCCAGGATCCTCTTTACGATAAGCGCCGCATCCGAGTACTGCGCCAGTGCATTTTCATGCTCGTTACTGATGGTGTACTCTTCCTCATTCTTGGTAGCCTGCTCCATAAGAGCCGCTTTCTCCGCAAGCTTCATTGCACCGATTGTGGTTGCATTGCTCTTTATCGCATGGATCAGGATCGAATAATCTTTCCAGTTCTTGGCACTGTAATATTCATTTAACTTCGCATATCTCTCATCATATTCCGAAGCAAATACCGTTAGGATCGTGCGATAGAAATCGACATCGTTGTGGGTAAATACCATAGCCTTTTCGGTATCGAATCCCGCTGCGGAAAGCTCGGCCATAATATCAACGTCTCCCGAAGGCGCAGGCTCTTCACTCGCACTCACGGCTTCAACCCTGACTGATACGGGATCGGGCTCGGCATAAGAAACAGTGCCCCTCGTTACCTTCTCTGCGGGAAGGTAGGTCATCAGCATCTGCTCGAGAGTTCTTCCCTCAACAGGCTTGGTCAGGTAATCCGTAAAGCCCTGTGCCAGGTATCTTTCCTTCGCACCTCTGATAGCATCCGCAGTAAGACATATGACGGGTGTCTTTTCGTTCAACTTATTCTCAAGTTCTCTTATATGCTTAAGAGTCTCGGTTCCGTCCATTCCGGGCATGCGCTGGTCAAGAAGGATGACATCGTAAACATTCTTCTCGGCAAGCTCGATGGCAGATTCTCCGCTTTCCGCGGTATCGATCTGCACTCCGGTCTTCTTGAGAAGATTGATGACAACCAGGATGTTCATGTGGGTATCGTCAACCAGAAGCACCTTTGCATCGGGTGCATGGAATGATTCGGTGTAGATATGGGAATCATCATCTACGCGGCCCATTCTGTATTCTCCCATGGGCTGCGGGTTTTCAATCTTTTGCCACAGGTCAAAAGAGAACACCGAGCCTTCGCCGTACTTACTTTCAACATTAAGTCCGCTGTCCATCAGGTCAAGGAGTCTTGTGGTAATGGACATTCCAAGTCCGGTTCCTTCGATCGTACGGTTACGCACGACATCAAGTCTTTCGAAGGATTCGAAGAGTTTGCCCATGTCGCTTTCCTTGATACCTATTCCGGTATCCGCAACGGATACGTGAAGAAGCACTTTGTCTTCGGTTCTTTCTTTTTCACCGATGGTGAGGGTAACACTTCCGGCAGGTGTGTACTTGACCGCATTTGTCAGAAGGTTAAGAATGATCTGATTGATACGTGCATCATCACCGTTCATCTCGCAGGGAAGGTTCGGATCGACCTTAACGATGAATTCCAGATTCTTGGAATCCGCTCTGTCCTGGATTGAATTAACGAGATATGTGATGAGTGATCTTAAACTGTATCTTACGGGGATGATCTCCATCTTACCGTCTTCGATCTTGGAGAAATCAAGTATCGAGTTGATCAGCTGGAGAAGATTTCGTCCGGAGTTTTTGATATTGCCCGAGTATTCGCGGATGTTCGGTGAATCTGCTTCTCGCATGATCATTTCGTTCATACCCAGTATCGCGTTGATGGGTGTTCTGATCTCATGCGACATATCTGCAAGGAAGCTGCTCTTTGCTTTGTTTGCGGCATCTGCCGATCTCTTTTCCAGACGGAGAACCTGTGCTTCGTACTCCTGCTTCTGTCTGTTGAAGCTCATCTCCTCGACCTTCTTACCGTAAGCCTGCTCGTTTCTGTAGCCCAGGTAATAGAAAATGGAGATAAGAACAAAGATCGTCAGGGATACCATTACGTTAACGGTAACCTGGGAGTACGCTTCATCGAGGAGGTCGGAATTTCTGACCGCCATGATGACATACCACTGGTCCATTACGATACTGGAAAAGAAAGTGTAATCCTCTCCGTTTACGGGAAGATCGAAGGTCATTTCACGTGCGGAAGTAACCTGCTCCATAAACTCGGGGCCGTAGACATCATCCGCCATAAGTCCGCGGCGTGCCATGTCACGGTGTGCAACGATAAATCCGTCGGAATTGACGATCATCGCATAACCGTTACCCGCGATATCCGCAACTTCAGTGATCTCCTGAATGTGATTAGCCTTAACATCAAGTGCGACAACGTTTGAATAGAAAGTTCCGTTTCCGTCGTTTGATTTATGCTTAAGCATCTTACAAACGGTGATGACTACGGAATTGGTCTGTGCATCGACATAGGGAGATACGATGACGATCTTTCCGTTACCCTCTACCGCAGTCTTGTACCAATCCCTTGACATAGCCTTGTAATCCGTGGGAGGGATCCATCCGTCTCCGTCCATGTACTCGGCATTAACCACTGCATAAAGTCCGGTGAAATTCTCATCGAAATTCTCGAACTGTCTCTGAGTCTGATCGTAGATGTAATCGGATATCTCATCACTGGTGCTTCCGGTTTCGAGCATGTAATCAACGGTCTCTGCGGCTACGTTGAGAGTGGACATTGCAAGAGTCAGATAGTTATCAAGCTCCGTCGAAATGTTCTTGGTCTTATCCTCGCCCGAGCTGTAAACGCCGGATACATAGGTTTTGAAGAACAGTTTCGAGTTGTATATAACCGCGAAGGTCATGAGTGAGAACGTGATAAGAAGGGTCAGGAAGAGATTTGCTTTACTTCTCTTTAACCTGACGGTCTCTTTTACCTCGGGGATATCCGTTTTATTACGGCTCTCCGCCCTGTATCTGATGGTAATGAAAAAGATTACGATCAGTATCAGCACTCCCAGGAATACCGATACCAGGAAAAGCATCGTTGTGATAAGTGTGTAGGTATCGGATGCATCAATGCCTTCGGGAAGGGCATCCTTCATTCTCAGCGCAAGGTAATAACCGCCGATGCATCCGCCGAAGACGATGAATGAAACGATAACCTGAAGGAGCGCCTGGAACTTGATCTCGGATGATGAGCTCTCATTTTTCCTGACGCCGCGTGCTTCGTATTCTTTTTTCATGCCCCAGGGCATGAAGACCTGAGCAACATAAGAAATAACCGAGAAGTAGTAATAGGGATTCTTGGCGTTACTCGGCCAGTCAAAGCAGGACGCAGTCCATGTTACGTACTCGGCAAAACAGAACGTAAGAACAAGCCCGTTGAAATACGGGAAGGGGCTTCCGTCTTTTTTGTTGTTATTGTGATAGATAAGGGACTGCAGGCAAAAGATCATGATGACGGTCGTAAAAGAAACCTGCCATACATTGTTGAACCATCCGCCGTACTGGATATAAATAAAGAACTGTACAAGATTTAAGGGAACCGGGAGAAACGAAATGACGGGCATGAATCCCTTGGTTGCGGGATTCTTCATCTCATAGACGGCCACGAGAAGGACGACATATGCGATGTTCCAGCCCAGATATGCGGTAAACTCGGAAACTTTCGGTTCTACATGGGTAACGAGCGTCGAAGTGATCCAGTAATAACCGCTTAAGAAGCTTGCAAAATAGTAGCCCGTAAGGAACAGCCATCCCTTATTGGGCTTCTCGATATAACTGTATAAGCTTCCCAGCATGCCGATGATGGCAGTGAGAAGCATCAATACATCGATTACACTATCTACAGTCATCATAGTCTTATTACTTAACCCCTGCTCATAAGATAATTACTTCTGTAAAAGAAAAATGACTATTGTAGAACACTTTATCCCTCTAATACGTCATTGTACAATAATTGCCATTTTCCGACAACAAAAAGAGGGGAACGGAAAGCTCCGTTCCCCTCTGCGCTTATATGATCTTATCTGTTGTGCTTGTAAGCCAGTATCGTAAAAAATATCGCTGTCGGTACCAATATAAACACAAGAACAATACTTGAAGGCACCATCAATGCTCCGAATCCCATGGCCCAGATCACTACGAAAAACAGGGCCCATGCACTCATGATGATCATCTCTACAGGCATCATCAGCGACGCATAATACATAACCGCATTTTCACATTCGGGCTTTACCTTAAAAGGCAGGTTGAACAACTGTCTTGGTGCAAAATGCATTATGAGTGATATCAGGATATTCAGTCCCAGAAATATCGCCGGCACATACAAAAGCGTGTAGGGCGAACCGTATGCTGTGGGGATGCTTCCGTCGAAGTTTGTTGCTATCTCACCATCTCTTGTCGCTGCGAAAATAAAACCGAATATCAGATTTGCCGCAAGTAGTGCATATGAGATACCTTCGAGTATCAGATGTTTAACTGTAATGTACGGTTTAGTCATTACTTCATATCCTCTAAGTTGATATCAAGCGGTGCATCGATATCTTTACCCACGTACTTACCGTCTTTCTTGCGCTGCTTTACACATTCGGACAGCAGGTACTCGATCTGGCCGTTGACGGACCTGAAATCATCTTCGGCCCATGCGGCCAGATCGTTGTAAAGCTTTTCCGACAGTCTTAAAGGTACTTGTTTCTTTTCAGCCATTAATACAGGCTGCCCGAGTTAACTACGGGCTGCGCGTCATGGTTACCGCAGAGAACTACGAGCAGGTTGGAAACCATGGCTGCCTTTCTTTCTTCATCAAGCACAACGGTATTCTTTTCGTTAAGACGCTCAAGTGCAAGCTCAACCATTCCGACAGCGCCATCGACAATGAGTTTTCTTGCATCGACTACAGCAGATGCCTGCTGTCTCTGGAGCATTGCTGCCGCAATTTCGGGAGCATATGCAAGGTAAGTGATACGTGCATCTACGATCTCAAGTCCCGCACTCTCAACCTTGCTCTGGATCTCGTCCTTGATACGGCTTGCAACAAGTTCGGTAGAACCTCTGAGGCTTCCGTCATCTGCCTCACCGTCGCCGGTGGTATCTACGTTATCTGTTACGTCATAAGGATAAACCTTAACGACATTACGTACTGCGGTATCGCACTGAAGGGAGAGATATTCTTTGAAGTTATCAACTTCGAACACGGCCTTTGCGGTGTCCTTTACTCTCCACATTACAGCGACTGCAACTTCGACGGGATTACCGAGTACATCGTTGACCTTCTGCTTGCTGTTGGAAAGAGTCATGACCTTAAGGGAGATCTTCTTGTTGTACATTTCTGCGGAAGTAACTGCAGTTCCGTTAGCAGTTACGGTAAGGGCCGTGCCTGATGCCTTAACGTCGCCGCTCTGTCCGAGCTTGGTGCCTGCTGCGGGGTTGAATGCGGTGCAGAAAGGATTTACGAAGAAGAAGCCGTCACCTTTAAGGGTTCCGACATACTTACCGAAAAGGGTAAGTACAAGTGCCTCATTGGGTTTAAGAACCTTAAGACCAAGAAGCATGATCCATCCGAGGCAGAGCCAAAGGATCGAAAGTACGGTTCCGAGCCACATTCCGCTCTCTCCGCAGATGATTGCTACGGGTATCGCCGCTATATAAAGAACTATTACGAGGAAAAGAACAAGTCCTCCGGTCTTATGACCCGTAATGAATTTTTCCTGAACATTGGTGTTGTAGTTACTCATTGTTGAGTCCTCCTTTTAATTTGATATCATTATGATATCATCAGCATATCGAACTGTCAAGATTTTTTAGACCAACGGGGACGGTTCTAATGGTCCATGGTTCTTGGACCATTAGAACCGTCCCCGTTGGTCCACTTTTTTACCCAATATGCGCGTATTTGCGGTATAATATCCATATATTGTTCGTTATAAATGGTGGATTATTGATTTCTGATTCAATATCCCACGAGGGGGATTTATATATGTACTATTCCAGCATCGGAATTCTTGCACTTATCATTCATCTGATAATAAATTTTGAAGCAATGAGAAAAAACAGGCGCACTGCTGTGACTCCGTCCAGAGCCAGATACAGGGCATTCCTTTTGAGCGTAATGCTCTATTATGTTGCCGACCTTTCATGGGGAGTATCATATGAGTCGGGAAATACGACTCTTACCTATGCGGTTACGATGCTGTTCTTTTTTTCCATGTCATTAACACTCCTGCTATGGATGCGTTTTATCATCACCTATCTCAACAGAAAGAACGGATTCAGTCAGATACTGAAATATGCCGGCGGTGGAATATTCCTGCTTCAGATCATTCTGCTGGTCGTCAATTTCTTCTATCCGGTAATGTTTAAGTTCGAAGCAGACGGTGAATACACACCCGGAATCGCCAGATATTCGATCCTCGGCATCCAGACGATCCTGTTTGCACTTATTGCGATCTACCCGCTTTATTTTTCACTTGATAAAGAAATCGGGCACAAAGAAAGGCTTCACAACCGTGCTATCGGTTACTCGGGAATCATGATGATGGTATTTATCATCCTTCAGAACCGGTACCCGCTCATGCCCTTCTATGCAGTCGGATGTCTGCTTGCTACATGCATGATCCACTCATTTGTTATAATGGATCAGAGAAGCGACATGGATAACGAACTCGGATCCGTCAAGGAAAAGGCATACAAGGATCCTCTCACCAATGTCCGTAACAAGACCGCATACATGGAAATGAAATTAGCCATGAATCCTTTGATAAATCAGGGAATCATGAATCCTTTCGGGGTAGTGGTGTTTGACGTAAACGATCTGAAGAAGATAAACGATACACGCGGACTTAACGCCGGTGACCAATATCTCAAGGATGCCAGTCACATAATCTGCGAACATTTCAAACACAGCCCTGTTTTCCGAATAGGCGGCGACGAATTCGTAGCGATCGTGGAAGGCGAAGAGCTCGGACACGCGGATGAACTCGAAAGATCATTCGAAGATCTTATTGATGAAAATAAAGTAAACGGCAGCATAGTTATAGCCAGCGGAATCGAAGTCTACACTCCCGGAGCGGATACCTGTTACGACGATGTATTCAATAAGGCGGATGATAAGATGCATGCCCGCAAGAAAGCACTTAAAGGCTCCGAAGCGATCAGATAATTCTCAGGAATTTCCGGGAGGTCATACGGTTTCGCCCTGTGACCTCCCGTATTCTTTTTACGTCAGTACAGATGTAGGGAATTAATGATGCTTTTCGGGCAGGAGAAAAATTATGGATAAAAAGAAAATATTTAAAGAGCTCAAGGCATGGCTTATAGCGATCGGCGTATCGTTTGTGGTTTTTGTTGCCATATTTATCATGCTCACTTGGAATGAGCCCATAGCAAGAAGTGTGTACGATAACAATCCTGTTACAAATACCGTTACGCAGGTTCAGTCCACTCTTAGAAATGAGCCCCCTTTCGACAGCTCGAATCTGAGCACCAAATATCTGGTCGGATTCATATATGATACTGCCGATTTTCTGGAGATGGCTCCTTCTTTTACGGTCAAGATCCGTCTGGACGGCAAAGCAGAGGCTGAATATTGGTACGACCTTCCGAACAGAGAAACCGTATATGATACGGTTGTCTACGATCTGACCGATGAGCAGTTTTCCGAGATCAAAAACAAGATTGATCTCAAGAGGCTGTACAATCTCGATCCCGAATGCCCGGATCCCAATGATGTATGCGACGGCGGATCAAGCTGGATCATCATCTACGACAAGAATGATGTGTCTTTGAAAAACTGCGGCGGTTTCTGCCCCACCAACGATGATTTCCAAAAAATGCTCAGGGTACTGTATGAAAATATTCCCGAACAGTTAAAGCTCGATGCGGAAAAGTACAAGAAAACATGGCAGTATTATGCCGGCTTTGGCTACAACAGATACGGAGTATTCCTTGGATATGAAGGAGCTTTGACCGACCTTTCCAAAGAATACGACACCATCGTGATCGATGCCCAGTACCGCACCGCCGAGGAAATCTCAGAATTCACCAAAAACTACGGAAAATATGTCTTCAGTTACATCAATGTCGGATCTTTGGAAGATTTCAGGGATTACTACGATGAATATGAAGACTTGGGGCTTAGCGTGTACGAAAACTGGGAAGACGAAGTCTGGATCAATGTCGCGGACAAAAGATGGCACGACTTCATCCTGAATACCCTTGCACCCGAGCTTGTTGCCAAAGGAATCGACGGATTCTTCGTAGACAACTGTGATGTTTATTATCAATATCCCACAGGTGAGATGCTTGAAGGTCTTTCAACCATCATGGAAGGTCTTAAGGATATGGGAATGATCGTCATCATAAACGGAGGCGATGCATTCCTTGATGCATATACGAACGCAGGCGGAAACGTCAAAAACGTGGTCGATGCCATCAACCAGGAAAGCGTCATCAGCTGTATCGATTGGGAAAGTGAAACGTTCGGCAGAAACAGCGATGAAGACAGGGAGTATTTCGAAGCATACCTTGAGAAGTACGCAGCTCAGGGAATCATGATCTATCTCCTTGAATACACGGACGGATCATCCATCGATTGGGATATAAAGAGTTATTGCCTTGCGCACGGTTACGGATACTATATCTCCCACTCACTGGAGTTAGATTAAGGGACCATGGGGACGGTTCTAGTGGTCCTTGGTTCTTGGACCAAAGGAACCATGGGGACGGTTCTAGTGGTCCTTGGTTCTTGGACCACTAGAACCGTCCCCATGGTCATAAAATAAAACATAAGGAGCTTCTAAAATGTCAGGATTTAAGATCAGAACCTTCCGCACTTTCACTTCGGTTCTCTTGTGCCTTGTAACCATTATTTCCCTCACCGGCTGCGGATACAAACCGGGTACGGTCAAGGACGGGGTATACACCAACAAGACTTTCGGCTTCACCGTCAGCCCCGTAACAGATCTTACGGTAAGGGATAATCCCGAAGAGGCGGCAGATTACATAATCGCGTTGAGCTACTGTTACCTGCAGGGCGAAAAGGACTCTTTTAAAGCGGAATATGCCATGGAGAATATTCAGGCCGGCCTGATGGTAGCCTCGGAAGACAATCCCGGCGACTACACCGTCAATTCCTTCGTAGAAAACCTCGAAGCCCAGCAGAGAGAAAAAATCTTTTTCACCTACAGGACCATAGTTAACGAAGATGTCACCATTAACGGCGTAACCTTCAGACAGCTCACATGGGACAGCGACGGAAACCACCAGACATTCCTTATCAAATTCCATGAGGACAAGATCCTCTTCGTCTACATCTCAACCACCTCAAATGCGGTTAAGGACGGTGTTGAAGATGCACTGATAAATTCAATAAATTCAATCTGATAATGTGACCTAAGCGAAACAACCTCCGTCTTATAGATCAGGAAGGCAAAAATGATCTATAAGACGGAGGATTTTTTATGAGAAGAATACAAATGAGAAAATACGCAAAGTCATATATCAGTCTTTTTATCGCAGGTCTGATGATGCTCACCGCATGCGGTCAGGTTGCGGACGCGCCCGAAGAACCCGAAGTAACCTATACCGAAGAAGAGATTGCAGACAGGATCAGACATGTCGGCAAGGATTATGACGGCCTTGAAGACAATGACGGATTCTCAATTTTCGGCGGAACCTCACACTCTGCCACCAATGGCGGAATGATCATGTATGAAGCCTGTGCCGTTGAGGCTGACGATTGCGCCGGAGCCCCCGAACAAAGCACCATCAGCGTTCCCGTTACACCCATCGATTCCGATCTTCCCTGGAACACCGAAGGATATAACAGCATAACCGAGTCAGGATTCATAAACACTTCATCAAACAGATTCTCCACTTTCGGAGCTGATGTCGATACCGCAACCTATTCAAACTTCAGACGTACCGTTTATGAAGCATATGACGTATATAAACACGAAAACTACAGCTACGGCGGACTAGATCCCAATGCCCTCAGGATTGAGGAAATGATCAATTACTTCGACTACTCCTATCCTGCAGCCGAGGACGGCGAGAAGTTCTCCGTAAGCCAGACCATAGTTCCCTGCCCCTGGAATGAGGATACTCTCCTCTACAGAGTCGGCGTAAGAGCCGAGGAAGTTGATATCTCCGGCGGATCAAACATCGTATTCCTCGTAGATACTTCAGGATCCATGTTCTGGAACAACGGACTTCCCCTTGCACAGGAAGCTCTCAAGACTCTCCAGAAGAACCTCACCGAAAACGACAGAGTTTCGATCGTAACTTATGCAGGTTCATCAACTGTTGTGGCTGAAGGACTTTCCGGAGATCAGCACAAAGAGATCAAAGAAGCTATCGCATCCCTTGAAGCAGGCGGAAGCACCAACGGTGCGGAAGGAATCCTCACCGCATACGAAATCGCCGAAGAATACTTCATCAAAGGAGGAAACAACAGAGTTATCCTTTGCACCGACGGTGATTTCAATGTAGGAACCTCTTCCGAAGCAGGCCTTATCGAACTCATTGAAGAAATGAAAGAAACAGGCGTATTCCTCTCCTGCCTCGGATTCGGAACCGGCAATTACAAAGATGACAAGATGGAAGCTCTTGCAGATCACGGAAACGGCAACTACTTCTACATCGACTGCACAGCAGAAGCCGAGAAGGCACTCAGTAACGAGATCTGGTCAACTCTTTATACCGTAGCCAAGGACACCAAGTTCCAGGTTGAGTTCAATCCCGAGACCGTAGCAGCTTACAGAATAATCGGTTACGAAAACCGTCAGATGTCCGCAGAGGATTTCTCAGACGATACCAAGGACGGCGGAGAAGTAGGATCCGGTCAGACAGTTACCATCCTTTACGAGATCATTCCCGTAGGTTCCGACTACGATGTACCCGAAGTTGAATCCAGATACGGAAATGATGACGAAACAAGCATTTCAAGCGCAGACGAGTACTGCGTACTCAATATCAGATACAAAGAGCCAGGCGGCGATAATAGCGAACTCAGAACCTATCCCGTAACCACTTCAATGTTCACCGAAGAGATGGATTACGATACTTCATGGGCCGCAGGTGTTGCACAGGTCGGAATGCTCTACAGGGATTCTGATTTTGCAGGAGACTCCGATTACGATGACATCATCGAAAGACTTTCTCAGGATCCCGCGGTAATGACCGACGACCTCAAGGCACAGTTCCTTTATATCGTAGGTATGCTGGATGAGATGGAATAATGTGCTATAATGCACACATGTTAACACTCAGACAATACAAGCCCTGCGATGCGGAAACCATCGCAAGCTGGATCAAAAATGAAGACATATACCTCAAATGGGGTGGGAAGCTGTTTTGCGACTATCCCATCCCCGCAGAGGTCATAGACGATAAGTACAGGAATCAAAACGGCGGATGCGAAGAACCCGATAACTTCTATCCCTGGATAGCCGTTAACGAGGAAGGCAAGGTTGTAGGCCACTTTATAATGCGATACTTAAAGGGCGACCATAAACTTCTCCGCTTCGGCTGGGTCATCGTGGACGATTCTATCCGCGGAAAAGGCTACGGAACGGAAATGCTGAAAGCAGGCCTTGAATATGCCTTTAAATTCCTGAATGTCGACCGCATTACGCTGGGAGTTTTTGAAGGAAACGATATTGCCCACAACTGCTATAAAAAAGCAGGTTTCAGGGATGTAGAGATAGTTGAAAAAGAGCCTTGGAATCTGATAGAGATGGAAATAAAAAGATCCGATTATCTGAACTGAGCAGGTAATCGGATCATTCTTTTTCTTCGAGATATTCTTTCTTTTCGATAAATGCTATCGTATCTTCGGGAACACCGCTTAATCTCTTTCTTTCCTCATTTTCGAATATCGCTTTCTCGGTCGCCTCTATCTGATCCTGAAGCGTTGTTATGTTAAATTTTGCGGCGATATTTCTTGCATCGGGATTATCCGAATTGATGAACCATTGCCATACGCATCTTCCCGCATAATAAACGCAAAACAGAGAAAGCAGGGCAAATACCGGCAGACTTATCTTACCGAACCCCATCATTACATAAACGAACGTAACTCCCACTATGCCGAATACAATGCCGTTTCTCGCATTTTTACGATACTCTTCTTTCTGATAGCTGTAGAGATCAAGAAGCCTTTTTTGATGCAGATCGTCTTTTTCTTTCGCCGCCACGAACTTTGATTTCGAAGGCTTCCTGCCCTCGGGTAACGGCTTTGTCTCAACGGTCCGGACATTCTTCAGACAAAACAAAACGATAAACACCGCCGCCACGATAAGCACGGCGATCAAACGCATGTCTATGCCCTCGGACATATTTCTAAACAGTCCGACCAGACATACAGCAACTATGATAAGTCCTATGAATACGTAACCCGGTATGTGGACCTTTTTCATTTCTTTAATGCTTTCTTGGCTTCGTACATGGCTTCATCAGCCTTATCTATAAGTTCCTTGAGCGTCTCTGATCCGTCGGTATAAGCATATCCTATGCTTACCGTCAGTTCGAATTTGATCTTTGTACGTTCGTTTATGGCACGCAGGTTCTCGTTTATCGCATCCTTGAGTTTTTCGGCATTTTCATCATTTGCAGATTCGAAAAGAACCGCAAATTCATCGCCTCCGTATCTTGCGATATTTGCTCTCTTGGGAAGAACCCTGCATCCGAACTTAAGAGCCTCGGCAATGTTCTTGAGTGCATTGTCGCCCTGAATATGTCCGTATGTGTCATTGATCGACTTGAACTTGTTGGCATCGATCATCAGGACATACATCCTATCGCCTTCGTTATGATTCTTGGTCCAATGATCAAAATAGAAATTCAGCTGCTTGCGGTTATTTAATCCGGTAAGAGGATCAAGCGAAATCAGCTGATCCATCCAGGTAAGATACAGGATAAGGGTCGTAAGTGCCAAAACACCGCACGCTACAGGCATTCTGGGAATAATAAACTGAAGAACTCCCGCTACTCCCGGTGCTATGGGGAAGAGAGTCAAAAGCCTCAGAGTGTGACGGTCTCCCGTATATTGCTTATCCAGCAGGCTTATATGCGAGCGGATAAAGGCAATGAAGACATAAGTGTACGACAGTATATAAGTCAGGATAAAATACGGCCCTCTTCGATAAGTTCCGTCCGGATCAACGTAGAAAAGAAAACCGTTAAAGACATTTATGACAAGGAGTACTCCCATTGCCCAAAGGATCGTAGAAGCGATCAGGATCGTTTTCTTTTCCTTGATGAACTTGGTGTCCCTTAAGAATTCAAAATAGATAAACCAGAAAAAACACATCAGTGATGTGGAGAGGAAATACAGCTCCTTACAGACCAGTTTGGCAACGCTGCTGTAATCCCCCAGTGGCAGCAAGCCTTCATTGATCATGACAAAAAGCGTGTCCGAAGCGAAAAATGCCATTTCCGCAATAATGGACATGGCAAAGTTCCTCTGTGCCACCATTTTGGACAATCCCGTAGTTTTCTTCAGGATAATGGCCAGAAGCAGCAAAGATACCAGATTTATTTCCAGATACAATATCGCATATTCATACCCCATAATCACCTCACGCCATACCATTATATCATAGTCGCAGGCCAGGGTTATTTCTGCAAAATATGATACACCTGATCCATAAGCTTCATATTACCCATGATGACCAGAGCTATCTGCTTCTTGGCACGGCTGAGTCCGTGGAACAGATTCATTATCCTCGAAGTTTCACCTGCGTTCTCCGACTCGGTATTTCGAAGGAATCTTTCTTCATCATAGTAAAAAGAATCATCGAGAAGCATCAATACCTTATCGAATTCTTTTCCGGTAACGGATGCGGATTCGATGCGAGTGAGTGCTTCACCCGGAAAGCTTTCCATAGAACCGATATCGACTCCCATTTTACGGTCCCAGATAAACATGTATCCTTCTTTTTCATAGAATCTGATAAGATTCATTGCCTCGTCTAAATCAGCTCCGTAAGAAACGGATACATTCGGATACTCCCTCTTGTAAACCTTTGATGCGGATAGAAATGTCCGTAAAAACGTAGACAGTTCGTTGTTCATCCTGATCTTATTGGTCAGTTTAAAAACCTTAAAATCATCACGCTTTTCGAAGACTGCCGCACCCATTCCGAGCCTTTCTGATTCGGAAACGCAAAGTGCATCGTCGTAGGAAATGATGACTGGCGCGTTCCACTTTGCAGCATATCCGCGGATCAGATCAAAAGCCCTCTCTCCCATGCCATGGCCTTCATCGATGAATATGGCCGCATAATCCCTTGGAACATCCGGAACCGTATTCTTGTCACAGTAATAGAAATCTATCCTCTTAAGGCGTTCATCAAGCTGCTGAAGCTCGCTTCTGTGAGAACCGAAATGGAACAGGCAGACAGGATTCTTGCGGGACATGGTCATAGCCATATCATACAGAAGTATCGTCTTACCTGTGCCGGGAAGACCTGTAAATCCCTGAAGGAAATGTCCGTCAGAGATGTTCTTCATGATCTGCTTTTTGATATCACGCTGCTGGAAAGTAAGGAAATATTCCTGACGAAGAAACCTTCCGGGATCAGTTATAGGTGAAATAAGATACTTGTCTTCCTTGAACAGTTCCTCGATATCTCCTGTGTAAATTTCATCCTGATTATCCAGAAGAACCCCAAGCTCCTCAAAGGTGGTATCAACAAGCCTTCCGCTGTTGGAAAGTCTTACAAGTCTGTCCTGACCGCTTATGTATGTGTAATAATAAACAGATTTACCCAGAGTTGAGAGATAGTATCTGTTCCGGATAAGCTGGCTTCGTATCGCTTCATTTGATACGTTGTCGCTTTTGAGTTCGATATTGACGATCTGGTCGTCATCGATTCGAAGGAGATCGAATTCTTTACCCAGCTTCTGCATCGTATAAGAATAATAGAATGTCAGCGAGCTGGCATCACTGCACACAGGCTGCAGTCTTTCCGAAAAAAGCCTGAGCCCTTCAGTTTCCCATTCACGGATCTTGATATTCCTTCCGCGTCCTGACATCTGTCTTTCAACCTTCGATATCAGCTCGGGATCATTTAACCTTGTAAGTGCATAGATGTTAATAGGTTTCATTCACTTCTCCATAAAACCATAACCGTTGAATAGCCGTATAATCCTCATCTGTGAGCGTCTCTTTAAATCCGGTTTCTTTTAGATCAGTGACGATATTTCTTTCTTTTTTATTTCATTCATTGCTCTCAAGATAAGCTGCAAGTTCTTCGTCGGTGAGCCTCATATACTGAGTAATCGTTTCTCCGTCATTGATGATAAGTCTTCCGTTTATACAAGTGTATTGGAATCCGTTGTCCATTTCCATATCATCGATTGAATAAAAATATCCACCGTCAAAAACATACTCTGTTTTCTCACCATTAAACGTCTTTGATCCATATTGTTCTTTTTACAAATTAATATATTTCGCAATTTTATGAAAAATCTATTTTTGCGAATTCGAAAGTCACTAAAATTTTCAGCATTTGGGAATTTGCATCTTCTGAGATAGCTTACTGTCCACTCGTCAAAACCATACATTCGGTTGAAGCAATAAATCCAATTTTCTCATAGAGTGGTCTGCCTAAAGCGGTAGCATCAAGGCTGATCTCTGTAACACCTTTTTCCCATGCTTTCCCAATTAGGTATTCAACCATTTTGCGAGCAATACCATGACGGCGGTATTGATTTCTTGTATAGACATTCATAAGATGAGCTCTTTTTCCGGTGGGATGATTAAATGTTGGCATTATCCTAACAAAATTCATCGTTGCGCAACCAATAGCCATATTGTCATCCATAGCCAGTACAGTCATATGATCTCCATTCAAAAAGTAATCTCGACACTCATTTACAAATTCATCTGAATACACGTACTCTTCTGACAAACCATTTACAACCTTAAGCATTTCAAGACGTATATCCATCAAATACTCAATATCATCTTTTGTAGCAATTCTTATATTAACCATTTTCTACCGCTCTAATTAATTATTCTACTTTTATAAATAAAAAACTTTTCTAAACGCCGGGCCCGCATTCTCATTTGGCAGAACTTTAAAACCCTGTTTTTCGTAAAATCCTTCTTTCCCGATAGCAGCAATGAGTTGAATACTGGTTCTTCCACCTTCCGGTGTATCACGTTTTATCCGATCAACCAGTCTGTTTATTATTTCTGATCCGATCTTTCGTCCCTGATACTGCGGTCTGACTATAACATCGACTAATGTATAGTACATACCATCACCAACAGCCCTGCCCATGGCAACAGTTTGATCACAGGCTTTTGCAACAACACAGTAGCAACTGTTCTTTAATGCCTTATCTGACTGCTCTCTACAGAAAACGTTCCAGCCAACAGATGTTCTCAAATCGTGATACGTATCAACATCCGGTATGATTTCCATATATGAGATTTCCATATATAATTACCTCTTTAGTTCAGCATAAGCTTCAGTTATCTATGAGGTCCGATCAAAGAATACTACTGTTTAGAAACTCAGTTGAATCCGGTGTTCGTTTAAAAGTATCAAAGTGAAGCGCGCCCCTTTCACCGAGTGCATCTTCAAATTCTTTTTTCAGGTAGGTCTGAGTAATCATATTACGGGCATCTTCAACGCTAAACCAGCCCACCTCCCTGCTTTCATCGGATACCGTTTCAACGCCTCCGATATATCTGCATCTGAAGACCAGATTCACAGTCGTAGGGAGTGTCATCCCTTCAAGCGGACCATAACCCTGCTTAAAAACTACATTCTGATATATTCCCGTAAAGAAATCAGGTTCAACTATAATTCCACTTTCTTCTTGTATTTCCCTTTTCAAAGCATCCAAAACGGATTCACCATTTTCCACGAGGCCTCCGGGAAACTCCCAGCCTCTCCTGTCCGACCTTATCAACAATACTTTATCATCTTTGAAAACAACACCTGCTGCAGAGACAAAATGCACAGGGAATTCCGACCACCAATTTTCCATACTAACTCCCAAATAAATTCGTTTCAGATACAATCATCCGATTTAATTCCGATTTACCACTCTGTCACCTCTCTATTTTCCGGGCCTTTTCATAACATAGTGAAAAGGCTTCTCACCATTCGGTACAAAACCCAGCCTTTTATATAGTCTTCCCGCGGGATTTTGCTTGAAATATTGAATATGGATATCCTGCGCCTTGTGACTGTTTAAAATATCTCTCAAGACTTGCGTCCCAGGCCTTGGTTTTGATATTCGGGAGTTATGCAGATATTACCGATTTCATAACTGCCATCTTCCAGAGTTGTTCCATTATAAAAACCGATAGCTTGTCCTTGAGAAAAAATGATGTGTGTGTCTCCCTTTACAGAGTCGATAAATCGGTCAAACATCTCTTGTTGGGCAGCTTCATTCCACTCTCCCCAACACTCCTCGACATATTTTTTATATGCAGTCTTTTTCAAATCATATCCTGTCGTTCAATCAGCTTATATATATAGGCATCTCTTTTTATCAGCATTTCATTACCTCTTTATGCAATTTGACGCATTTTCTGGTAATATGATAGCTTGATTACCAGATAAAGTCGATTTTATATTACCTTTTTTTGCGGCTTGACGCATTTTATGGCAATAAGCATTCATTTAACGAAATAATCGCTTGAACACCCACAAAATCCGGATAGACACGGCCTTTTTAAGCAATAAAAAAACTCAGAATGCAGTATTCATCAGCATTCTGAGCCTATAAAAGCCTCGTGGGTGATGGTCACGATGGTCACCCCGATAAATTTTTCTTTTTTTTGTAGGGGGTTTCCTTATTCTGCTTTAATATGATGACCTGTACAGCTTTATGATATCGTCCTTGGTCGTTTTCCTGGGATTTACTGCAATATTTCCGCTCTTCATGGCATCATCCGCCATCGCATCGAACTTTCGCTCATCCACTCCGACCTTCTTAAGGGAGTTCGGAATTCCCAGTGATTCATTAAGTGCCTTCAGTTCATTAACGAGCATGCTCGGAGTAAAACTGTCCTTGGATACCGCAATCTGAGCCACTCGCTTGTATATCTCGTAATATTTTCCGGCATCTTCCACCGCGTTATACTCCACTACCGTCGGCAGTATGACCGCATTCGCAAGTCCGTGCGGCACATCGAAAAACGCACTTACCGGATGACTCATCGCATGCACATCACCGAGCCTTGCATGCGAGAATGCGATTCCCGCATAAAGTGACCCGAGAAGCATTCCTTCCGCAGCATCAGCGTTTGAGCGGTCCGCAACGTATGCTCTGATGTTCTTACCGATCAGTTCAAGTGCCTGAAGGGCGCACATATCGGAAAACGGCGATGAAGCCAGTGAAATATAGCTTTCAAGAGCATGGACCATTGCATCAACTCCGCAATAGGCCGCTGTCTTTTCGGGTACCGTGTATATAAGCTCGGGATCGAGTATGACCGCCTCGGGAAGAAGGAACCTGCTTCCCACGGTAAGCTTATAATCCCTTGAATGATCGGTAATGACCGAGAATGCAGTTACTTCGGATCCCGTTCCGGCTGTTGTAGGGATTGCGATCATCGGAACAACCGGACCGGGAACCTTGCCTACCCCCTCGTAAGCAGTAATATTACCGCCGTAACTTCCTATAACCGCCACGGCTTTGGCAACATCAAGAGGGGATCCCCCTCCGAAAGCAACTATCAGATCCGCTCCGCTTTCCTTAAAACGTGCGGCTGCCTTTTCAACCGTATCCGTCGAGGGATTGCCTTCCGTTTCTGTAAAGCTCTCACTGTCCAGACCGGCTTCTTTCATCTTTGAAGCTACTTTTTCAACAAGTCCCGCTTTGTTCAGATGAGGTCCCGATACTATAAAAGCTTTCGTAACCTTCATCCCGCTTACGACTTCGGGGATTTTATCCAAAGATCCCCTGCCGAATGTTATATTTTGCGGAACGGAAAAAGAAAACAGACTCATCGCAAGTTCCTCCTAAGCAAGTGCCTCCACAGAAGCCTTGATTATGTCGTATGCTTTATCACAGTCTTCTTCCGTGATAATAAGTGGAGGAACCATACGAATCACGTGATCACCTATTGCAGTGATCAGCAGGTGTCTGTGGAGACACTCGTGCTTAACATCAACACTCTTTACTGTGTCGTCAAACTCAACACCGACCAAAAGTCCCTGACCTCTAACCTCTTTTACGTGAGGAAGGGTCTTTAATTTATCCATGAAATATGTGCCCATCTTGGCTGCATTTCCGGCAAGGTCACGGTCAAGAAGTTCTCCTACCTGTGCAAGAGCTGCGGCACAGCTTACGGGATGACCGCCGAATGTGGTGCCGTGGGAACCTGCCGAGAATGCCTTGGAAACTTCCTCGGTTGCGCAGATCGCACCTATGGGCATTCCGCCTCCGAGAGCCTTTGCCATTGATACGATATCGGGCTTGATGCCGTAGTGCATGAAGCTCATTACTTTACCGGTTCTGCACCATCCGGTCTGAACTTCATCGATTAGAAGGAGCATTCCTTTTTCATCACAGAACTCCCTGAGTCCTTTCATGAATTCCATGGTTGCGGGATGAACACCGCCCTCGCCCTGAACAGGCTCGATCATGATCGCAATGGTGTTTTCGGTGCATGCATCCTTAAATGCCTGAAGATCATTGTAGGGTGCGTAAGAAAATCCGTATGTCATGGGACCGAATCCTACCTGGCATCCGTTTCCGGGCTGACCTGTAGCGGACATTGCGCCGAAGGTTCTGCCATGGAATCCCATCTTAGCGGTTACGATGTGATATCTGTTGGGACCGTACTTTTCAATTCCGTATTTTCTTGCCATCTTGATCATGGCTTCGTTTGCTTCGGTTCCGGAGTTCTGATAGAAAATCCTGTCCATTCCTATTGTCGTACAAACCTTTTCTGCAAGAAGTGCCTGGGGAATGGTGTAGGGATAGTTAAAGGTATGCATCAGGGTCTTTGTCTGTTCCACGACCGCTTCAACAACCTTTTCATTGCAGCTTCCTGCGGAGTTAACCGCGATGCCTGCATAGAAATCCAGGTAAGCCTCTCCTTTTTCGTCATAAAGGTACTGATCCTTGGCAGTTTCAGCGAGAAAATCAAATCTCTCGTAGGTCTCGATCATGTACTTTTTTACCTTGTCCTTAATGTCCTGTGCAGTAAGTCCGGTATCTGCCAATTTCATTTTTTTATCCTCCGTAAAGTAAATTTCGGGTCCCGGAGGGGCCTGTTTTATTTCTTTTCCTGTGCGTGCTTTACACCGATATCATCTGCGGTGATAAATCCTCTGATGATCAGGTACTGCTCAATGAGTTTTACGCAGGTTTCGATTCCCACTCTCTCACTGTTAAGGGTCATGTCGTAGTTGACGGGATTGGTCCAGTAATTGCCGTGAGTATAGTATGCGTAGTAATCGGCTCTGTATTTATCCGTCTGAGTAATTGTTGCGTTTGCGACATCCTCGGTAACACCCATGTGCTCTATTGTCCTTTGCAGACAGAAAGCTCTTGGAGCTTCGATATAAACGCTCACCACATTGTCCCTGTCTCTCAAAACATAGTCAGCGCATTTACCCACGATCACGCAGGATTCCTGGTCTGCGAGATTCCTGATGATTTCGCACTGGTATTCAAAAAGCTTGTCATCCGATACGAACTTTTCGTTCTTGGCTATATAATTCTTTGATCTGGGAAGTCCTCTTAAGAAACCGGAAAATCCTCCGTTTGTTCTGATCTTTTCATTGACCGCGTTGAAGACATTTTCATCAAGTCCGCTCAGCTGGCTTGCCAGAGTCAGGATTCTGTTCTCATAACAGTGGATTCCCAGATCATGAGCAAGAAGCGATGCTATCTCTTTTCCACCGGATCCGAAGCCTCTTGCAAAAGTAACAACAAATCTTTTCATTTAAACCGCCTCCAATATGCTTTATCCCGCAAGATATCTGCTTAAAAATTCTCTTGTTCTCGGGTTCTTCGGATTAGTAAAAAGTTCCGAAGGAGGAGCATCTTCCGCAACATATCCTCTGTCCATGAAGATCGTTCTCGTGGATACGTCTCTTGCAAATGCCATCTCATGTGTGACGATGATCATCGTAAGACCCGTTGTCGCAAGTTCTTTCATAACGTTCAAAACTTCTCCTACCATCTCGGGATCAAGTGCCGAAGTGGGTTCGTCGAAAAGTAAAACCTCGGGATTCATGCAAAGCGATCTTGCTATAGCAACTCGCTGCTTTTGTCCGCCTGACAGCTGAGAGGGTTTTGCATGAATGTAGGGAGCCATTCCGACTTCTTTCAGATGAGTGATTGCTCTGTCAAAGGCTTCTTCCTTGGAGATATGCAGAACCTTTCTGGTGCAGATCATACAGTTTTGAAGTACCGTCATGTTGTTAAAGAGGTTGAAGGACTGGAAGACCATTCCAACCTTTGCTCGGTATTCATTGATCTCATGCTGCACATCCCTGATCTCTTTTCCGTGGTATAAGATCTTACCGGATGACTGTCTCTCAAGCTTATTGATGCATCTTAAAAACGTTGATTTACCGGATCCCGAAGAACCTACGATGCATATGATCTCTCCGGCATTTACATCCATATCTATTTTTCTAAGGACTTCGTGATTTCCGAATGATTTACTGAGGTCCTTGATACTGATAACCGTTTCTCCCATAGTCCGTCTCCTTACTGATTGTCCATATATTCAACAGCCAGTGCGTAATCGTTTTTTTCTTTGAGTTTCTTCTCGAGCAAGTTGAAAATCTTGTTGAAGAAGAAACACAAAACAAAATAGATAAGGGCAATTACGAGATAACTTTCGAAGTATTTGTAGTAGTTACCACCGACGGTCTTAGCCGCCATAAAGAGTTCCTGTACGGCTATAACATTCAGGACCGAAGTCATCTTAAGGTTGGTGAGGAATGTATTGGCCATTTCGGGGATGATGTTTTTGAAAGCCTGGGGAAGTACGATGTAGAGCATTGTTTTCATGGGAGACATTCCCATTGCCCACGCACCTTCCCTCTGACCTATATCTATCGATCCGATGCCGGCTCTAACGGTCTCAGCCATATAAGCTCCGGTATTGAGAAGTGTTACGAGAATTCCTGCAAAGACAGGTTGCATGTCGATTCCGACCTGTCTGATACCGTAGTAGATGATCATCGCCTGAACTATCATCGGGGTATCACGGAAGACTTCTACATATACTCCCGCGATCAGCTTCAGAATCCTTACAAGAAGCTTCTTCACCGGGTTATCTCCCTCACCGGCTTTCATATCCTGGATTATGCCTATCACATAACCGAGTACGAATCCGAGGATCGTTCCGAGAACCGCTATGTACAGTGTCAACTTGGTGCCGTCCAGGAACATTTTCAGATATTTATTTGTCAGATATATCATCCACTCAAGGGATGTCTGAGGGTCATCTATTCCCGAAAATAAGTATCCCATAGTCAATCCATCCTTTTTATAAGTCTGCCGGGATAAGCCTCCCGGCAGACTGATCTAAGACTTAGTTTGCAGCGGGCTGCTGTCCGATAACTCTTTCCATGAGTTCATCCATTGCTGCTTTGTCGTTCCAGCCGATCGCATCCATAGCTTCCTGTATCTTGTCGCGAAGCTCGGTGTCATCTTTTCTCGTAGCGATACATACGTTAACCATCTCATCATCACCTACGAAACTGTCAGACTCGTCGAAAGTGATGATCATAAGATCGGGGTTGGTAAGGAGTGCGGACTGTGCGGTGGGAAGATCTACGATGCAAACATCCGCAACGCCGTTAGATACTGCCATGAAGCACTCGGAAGTGGTCTCAAAGTTCATTCCGGTCTCAGCACCTTCAATCTGGTCGAGAAGGGGGATCCAACCGGTTCCGAGCTGGGTGCTTACCTTACATCCTGTTCCGAAGAGATCGGAAAGTCCGGTAACACCCGAGTAAGGGCCATCCTTTTTAACTACGATGCAGTTATCTCTGTAGTAGTAAGGAGTGGTGAATGAATATGCCATCTCTCTTTCTGCGGTGCGTCCCATACCTGCGATGATGCAATCATAATCTCCTGCATCCATTGATATTCCGATTGAAGACCATTCAACCTTGTGTATCTCGAGGTCCATTCCAAGCTCATCTGCGATCATCTGTGCTACCGCTACGTCGTATCCGTATGTATATAAGCTCGAATCGTAGATCTGAACCGCTGCACTTCCGTCGGGAGTAGAAGCGGCATCCTGTGTCCAGTTGAACGGAGGATATGCACACTCCATACCTACTCTGAGTACCGGCTTTTCCTCGGCAGGCGCTTCACCTTCTGCTGCAGCAGGTGCTGCGGGATCTGAAGAAGCAGGTGTTGCTGATGATGCGGGTGCCGAACCACCGCAACCTGCAAGTGCAAGGGTCATTGATGCTGCGAGTGCAGCGATCAAAATGCTTTTTCCGAATCTGATCATTTTTTTCATACTGTTTTCCTCCTTGTCACGTTTCTGATAAAACATGGCTTTTAATCAGAAAAGGCGCCGCGAAATTTTTGTTTCGTCAGCGCCTTTGCTTGAAAAGGATTCTACGCAAAGTGATATTTACTTACAACGTGCGATGTGCACAATCCTAATGCGCATTTTGCACAGTGCTATAAAAACATCAGTCTTTTCACAAGAATGCAGTTCAGAAGATCCAGATATTCCATGTAATCCGTGATTTCTATCTCAAGGAGTTCTTCTATCTTCTTCAATCTGTATATAAGCGAATTCCTATGGATAAACAATGCTTCCGCCGTCTTTGCACTGTTGAATCCGTTCATGTAATAGGCTAGCAGCGTCTCCTGCAGAAATGTTCCGTTTGCATGGTCGTACTCTTCCAGCCTGCTAAGTTTGCTATTGCAATAATTGAGTATCTCCCTTTGGTCATTTCCGCGGAACATATACTTGTAAATGCCCATGGAACTTGAACTGAGTACCTTTTTTCCGGATGGGTTCGGGAGCAGGTCTTTTTTGGGAACCAGACTCTTAGCCTCCTGATAACTCTGACCGAATTTGGCGGGATCCGTATAAGCCGTTCCCAATATGCACATACTGCTGATATGCCCCTTAAACATCGGTGAATTATCCAGCTTTCGGAGCATCTTCTCCAGTTCGTGCTCGATCTCTTTGTTTTCTTTTGCCTCGAAAAGGAGAACGAATTTGTTGAGAAACTTCATGAACATGGGATGTCCCTTCATCTTCACGATTTCCTGATTAAGGCAGTTTGAATAGTATTCGTAGAGATGTTCATCCTGTTCAAGGTTTATTCCGTATGTCCTGTCCACGGCAATTATCCCGGCCCTGTATGGCTTGGTAAAATCCAGTCCGAACTGCCCGGATATCTTCTCGACATATCTGCTGTTTACTTCATATCCGAAGAGAAGGTTGTACAGATAGTCTCCGGTACGTTTATTCATGATTCCCGTTTCAAGGATCAAATTGCCGATACTCTGGTCGATATCTACAAAAGTCGCGCCTTCCCATCTCACATAGAAAAGAGGGAGCGACAGGTCATTTGCCCTTTTGATTATAGTTTTGGGAATAGGCTCCTTGTCTTCAACAACCGATATCGCAAGTCCCGAGATTCCAAGGTCGTTGAGTTCATCCATACTTTTCCTTACTTCCTTGAAATCAAACCTTACATAATCAACCACGATCAGTGCGAAGTTGCCCTGATTCATGTGTTCTATATAAGGTCTTGTCTGGACATAATAAGTCCAGGAAACTATGCGGTTAAGACCGCTCTCTCCCGCGATCAGTTCCATGCCGTCCAGTTTGAGGTTGTTGACATCCATTACCGTTACCATCTGTGGTTCCTCCTTAACGCAAAAAAAGACAAAGAAGCCTTGTACTTAAGACTTCTTTGCCTTTGCAGGTATTATAACACAAAAAGATTTAAATGATTTTGAATACATTCGAAATACATTTCTGTGTTACAGTTTATCTGTGCACAAAAGGAGGCAGGCTATGATCGAGATCCTACTGATCGAAGACGATCCGGATATCGCGGACAATCTTCAGGAATATTTGCAGAATGCGGGCAGAGGCGAGTGGCGCATCCATATTTCCGACAACGGACGCGACGGTCTGGAAATGGCAGCGCAAACTCTGTATTCCCTCATACTGCTCGATATCGGTCTGCCCGAGCGGGACGGATTTGAAGTATGCAAATGCCTAAGACGGCGCGGCATACAGACTCCCGTGATCTTCGTTACAGCAAGGTATTCCGAGGAAGACGTTCTGAAAGGATACGAATGCGGCGGAGACGATTACATCGTAAAGCCCTTCTCCATGGCCCAGCTTGCCGCCAAGATAAAAGTGTTTCTTAAAAGATACGGCGAAAGCAGGCCTGCGGCGGTGACATATCTCGACCTTACCGCCAACCGAAATGACAGAAAGATGTATCTGGGTGATAAAGAGATCGCTCTGCAGCCCAGGGAATTTGACATTCTCCTATACCTTATGGAACACCCCGAAAGACTGGTTTCCAAGGACGAGCTTCTTGCCAGAGTTTGGGGGGCAGATAGTGATGCGGTTCCCCGAAATCTCGATAACCCCATCAAAAACATAAGAAAAGAAACAGAAAACTCCGAAGCTATGATAGTCACCCTGCGTGGCTACGGTTACAGACTGGAGACCAAAAATGACCAATAAAACAAGGATAAAAAGAAATAAAAAAGAAGAACCGAAGATCATAATCTTTACGGCGATAGTATGTGTCGTGCTCTGCCTCATATACATCCCCTTTGCCAAAGCCGGGGTACTGGCCTTCCTCTATGCTTATGAACCGCATGATTACGCCAGACAGTATATGAGATATTATCTCGAGCGCTACGAAAGCATCCAAGATGGGACTGCTGAAGAACCTGTGACAGATGCATTTGATTCTGCCGAAGACATAGCCAACATGTATTACGGTGCGATCAACGATAAGACTGCATTCATGGGTAGCTTGCTCGGACTGCCCGAAACATCTGCTCTTTCAATCCCTCTGTACAGTTATGGAGGCGCAGTATGGATTGCTGAAAGGGAAAGCGGTGAACTTATAACAAGAGGTGACCTGCTGGTCTTAAGCGAAGGGGGGAAGAGACCACTTTGCGACATCAGAGCTACCTTTTCAGATGAAGAGTATTCAAAAATAAGTTCATACTATTATAGGAACATAGAATCAGTCTATTATGTCAATGACGCAAGATATTACGAATATAAAAATCCGCATGTGGAAAAGTACGTTTGCAGGGACGGCCTTATTTATCCCTTGGTCATCACATTTGTCGAAGACGACGGACAAAATGTAAGTTTCATTTCGGATAAGCCGTTTGAATACGATCCGTCAGAGGTTATTGAAAGTTCTGAACTCATACTTGCAGATGATTTGATCGATCCGCTCGATCCGAAGTACGAACTTGCAAAAGAATTATCCGGTAAAAGCTATGCAAGATTTATAGCGGACCCGGTAAAGAGGTGGTATCCGGATAATTATACGTTTAACGGATCCGGCGCAACAATTGTAAGAACCTCTTATGAGACTACAAACAAGCATATAGTGTGTTACTCCGAGATCATTGATTATTCGGGAGTATTATCATTTGCAAGAACCGTGGGCTGTCTGGTTATCGTTTTGATCTGTACGATAATTGCGTTTATCCTTTGCGGCAGGGCAAGACGCAAGAGACAGAGAATCGAATACGAAAGAAGTGTTACCAATGCGCTCGCACACAACTATAAATCTTCTCTCATGATCGTACGGAGTTGTGCCGAAAACCTGATAGCAGGTGTATCCGAGGAAAAGAAGGCTCAGTACGAAAAGAAGATCATGGATGAGACCGACCGCATGAATGAAAGCACCGAGAAGATCCTTTCCTTCTTCAGAACCGGTGCCGCAGGATATGAACCGGCATCAGATCAAATAGATGCAGGCGTGATATGCCGGGAGCTGATCGGTAAATACGATAGCAAAAATCTGGTATGGGATATTGATGATAAGGATAAGTTTTCCTTTAAGGGAGATGCCGTCCTGTTTTCGATGGCAATGGATAATCTCATCGGAAATGCGGCTAAATACGCGCTCCCGGGTTCAAGAGTAAACATCAGGACTTTCAAAGACGGCGTGATCCTGGAAAACAGTTGGAAACCCGTAGATAAGTTCATCAAAAAGCCTGCGCGCTTCTTTGAAGCTTTTGTAACGGGCGATGACACACCGGGAAGATCAAATTCCGGCCTGGGACTCAGCGTTGCAAAGGATCTCCTCGGGAGAATGGGGCTTAAGATAAGTGCAAAAGCGGATTCCGAAAAGGTTTCCTTTGAGATCAGAAATAAATAAAAATGTCACTCTGAACATAAGAAAAGACTCCTCAAAGAGGGCAATGTCATTAAGTTAACATTGAGATAACGGTCTAACTAAAAAAGGAGCTTTTACATTGCGATGTATGGCTCCTTTTTATCGTGTTTGTGATACACCAAATAGACAGATTGGAATCTGCCTGCAAAAGTATTTATTTTTCTTTAGATTATGCTACTCTATACAAGAATCCATGGTAGGCGCGTTTCTTAGGTAAATCCCGATCATTATGTCTGTTTATACGTATCGGGATAAGATTCTTAGCAATTATGGATTCAAGTACAGGCAGCGTGACTTTATTGCGGTAGTATAGTCGGCATACATGTACAGCGACTGAGAAATTGACCTTATAGGTGTGTTTTCTTTGTTTTTTGCGGACGGATACCTGCGAAGTAATTGTTTCCGCAAAATTGTACATTATCAGATGCGAGTATATTTCCTGTTTAATGCACGCTGTCTTTTTTGAGTGAAAATTTAACATTCCAACTGTGTATTTCAGATCCCTGAAAGAAGTTTCTATCCCCCATCTCGATGCATACAGTTCCTTTATTTTACTAGGAGGGTACTCTGTTCGATCGAGATTAGTCAGGATGGTTTCATGCATGTCATCTGATATTTGAAAACGTACCGCTCGGAAATTTAGTTCATATAACAATAACGGATCTTTCTTTCTGCTGGTTTGAGGAAGAAAATCAAATGTTACATTTGACGGAATGAATTTATATTGATTCCGATTTTTCAGGAGTTCCTTAATATTCTTTGTTTGTTTTCTGGTTAGCTTTAGATGAATATCTGTGTCGAAAGAACCTTCTGTGGGTAAATCAAGACCGTCTTTTATGCCGGTTTTTCCATCCTTGACACGAATCAGGAAGCACCATCCTTTTTCTTGGATATGCGCCATGTTGTTATACGATTCGTATCCCCTGTCCGCAATAACAAGTGCCTTTGGAATTTTAGATCTGTCAACCATGGAAACAAACGCTTCATGTTCATTCCAGTCACGCCGATTTTGTATAACCGCGTCAACATATATGCGCTTGTCGAGATTATAAAATGCATTCAAATGTAACAGGTTATAATCTTTTTGCCCATTTGTTCCTGGAAAATATGATGCAAGATCATCCGGATTAGTTGCTATCTGAATATCAGACCCATCAATAGCAAATATCGGAAAATCATTGCCGCTATCGAAACATAGACTCTTGGAAAAGCCTTTAAAGACAGCTTTGAAGGCTTCTGGTTTTAATTTATCCCTTTGTTGGACAAATGCTGATGCTGTAGGCGCGTCCGGTGATATATCATAATAATTAAGTAATTCATTGGTAATAGATCCGCTTTCCATTCCGATAACTCCCAACATCAGTTTTTCGATTGGTAATTTTCTTGTTCTTGTAAAATCTTTCGACGGATTATTACAGTATTGCTCAACAGACTGAGCAACTTTTCTGATTTCATCCATCAAGAGTTTCTTGACATGTTTTGATTTCATATGTGACCTCCTTGTAATCGATTTTTCACTAATTACAAGGGCCGCTTTCGCTACCTCTTAAATACAATCAGTAGCGAAAGCGGCCGCACATTTTGGGGCTCGTGTCAACTATTTTTTATAAAAAAAAGACCCCTATATCATTTCTGATATAGAGATCTTTCATCTGTCATCTTAACTTAATGACATTGCTCAAAGAGGGGTCTTTTCTTAATTGTCACACTTACTTATTCAGTGTAAAATTATGGTCGTGCTTAAATGCACGGTAACAATCATATTTATTTAATTGGAGAACTATAATGCTTGAAGTTAGTCATGTAACCAAAAAATATGGTAAGACCATCGCCTGCGACGATGTTTCCTTTACCTTGGATTCCGGTAGTCTTACGGTTCTGCTCGGTCCCAACGGTGCCGGAAAAAGCACCATCATCAAATCTATAATCGGATTTCTGAAATACAGCGGAGCAATAACCGTTAACGGAATTCCCAATAAGACTTCCGAGGCGAGAAAGATCGTGGGTTACATCCCCGAGATTCCTTCGCTTTACCCCACCCTTACAGTGGCTGAGCATATGGAATTCATCGCCAGAGCTTATAAGCTGACTGACTATAAAGGAAGGGTAGACGAACTATTGGATCGTTTTGAACTATCCGATAAGAAAAAGAAATTCGGAGACGAGCTTTCCAAAGGAATGCAGCAGAAACTTAATCTTTGTCTCGGACTTCTGCCCAATCCCGAGATCATACTTCTTGACGAGCCCTTATTGGGACTTGATCCTCATGCGATCAAAGAACTTAAGAAATATATAGAGGAAATGCGTCAGGCCGGAAAAACAATGCTTGTATCCACCCATATCATAGACAGTGTGGATATGCTTTGGGACCG
>JAEEGL014999861.1_pt1 | contig 36377 bp, 36 predicted proteins | sample 9134231 | NCBI WGS metagenome assembly JAEEGL01 (sample SAMN16246548, study PRJNA631951) | gut metagenome | biome: gut microbiome; feature: rumen; material: fiber-attached | host: Bos | place: Iran: Karaj | collected 2018-10 | reverse complement strand
GCACAAAGATCATGGTCTTCTATCCGAACGACGGCGTCAGTCCGATGCAGAAGCTGCAGATGACAACACAGGAAGGCGCCAATGTCAGCGTCTGCGCCATCGCCGGTAATTTTGACGATGCGCAAAACGGCGTGAAGGCGATCTTTACCGATCCCGCCGTGGCGAAAAAGCTTGACGAAAACGGCATGATGTTTTCGTCCGCAAACTCCATCAACTGGGGCAGACTGGTACCGCAGATCGTCTATTATATTTCCGCGTATTGCGATCTGATCGCCGACGGTACGATTGAAAACGGCGATCCGGTCAATATCGTTGTGCCCACCGGCAACTTCGGCAATATCCTTGCCGCATATTATGCGCGGCAGATGGGTGTGCCGGTCAAAACGCTCGTCTGCGCATCCAACGCAAACAATGTGCTGACGCAGTTCCTGCACGACGGCGTCTACGACCGCAACCGCCCGTTCTATACCACGACCTCACCGTCGATGGATATCCTCATTTCCTCCAATCTGGAACGTCTGCTGTTCCACCTTGCCGGGGAAGACGACGCGCGGGTGCGCGGCTGGATGGCGCAGCTGAAGCAGAGCGGACGCTACTGTGTGGAAGCCGATATCAAAGAACAGCTGCAATCACTGTTTGCCGCCGGCTGCTGCGACGATGCGGCGACCGGAGCGACCATTGCCAGAACGTGGCAAACGGGATATCTGTGCGATACCCATACGGCGGTTGCGATCAACGTCTATGAAGCCTATAAAGCCGCAACGGGCGACAACACGCCGACCATCGTTGCATCCACGGCGAACCCCTATAAATTTTCCAAAGCAGTGCTCGCTGCCGTCACAGGCAAGGCACCGGACGGATCCGACGAATTTGCGCAGGTAGACGAACTGATCGCCGCCACAGGCGAACCCTGCCCGCCGCAGCTTTCCACGCTCAAAGAAAAAACACCGCGTTTTCTCGACTGCTGCAGCCGGGAAGATATGGCGCAAAAGGTGTATGAGATGCTCGGCATCTGAACAGCACAAACCAAAGCGGCACGTGGGTGACTGCGTGCCGTCATTTTATAAGAAGGAGGCAACGCGATGCATCTGTTTGCAATTGCCGACACCCATCTGTCTTTGCGCACAAACAAGCCGATGGATATTTTTCAGGGCTGGTCGAATTATGTGCAGAAGCTTGAGGCGAACTGGCGGAAGCTTGTGACGGACGAGGATGTTGTGGTCATTCCCGGCGATATTTCCTGGGAAATGGATCTGAACTGCTGCAAGCAGGACTTCGCGTTTCTGAACAGTCTGCCGGGCACCAAGATTCTGATGAAGGGCAACCACGATTACTGGTGGACGACCAAGCGCAAGCTGGATGTATTTCTTGAGGAAAACGGGTTTTCCACCCTGAAGATTCTGTTCAACAATGCCTACCGGTTCGGTAACTATACGATTGTGGGTACACGCGGCTGGTTTTATGACGCGGAGGCCGACGCGGACCGGAAGGTTTTGCTGCGCGAACAGGGGAGACTGCGATTGTCGATCGAAGCGGGCAAGGCGCTCGGCGGCGAGCTGATCTGTTTTCTGCATTACCCGCCGCTCTCGCTGAATCAGAACTGCGATGAGCTGCTCAGCGTGCTGCGGGAGGAACAGATCCAGCGCTGTTTTTACGGGCATCTGCACGGTCCGTCCACGTCACTTGCCTTTAACGGAGACCGGGAAGGAACCCACTTTCAGTTGATTTCCGCAGATTATTTGCATTTTTGTCCGTTTTTCGTGGAAAAAATTTAAAAAAAGTATGGAAATCCTGAACAAAGTCTGTTATAATACATTGGTTAAATTGCATAACGGGTTACCAAGGCGTGTCCGGTTGCCCGGGAAAACAGAAAAAGGAGATCAGAACCATGAGCTTAAAAACGTGCAACAAAGCAGAGGAAGCGAACCTTTACACCCTCGAAGTGTCCATCGACGCCCAGACGTTTAACGACGCGATGAACAAGGCGTTCGCCAAGCAGAAGAACCGCATCTCGCTGCCGGGCTTCCGCAAGGGCAAGGTCACCCGCAAAATGGCGGAGACCTTCTACGGCAAGGGCTTTTTATATGAAGACGCGCTGGACATTTGCTATCCGACCGCAGTGGAAGATGCGATCAAAGAAGCAGGTCTTGACGCTGTCGGCACCAAGAGCGCCGATATCAAAGAGATCGGCGAAAACGGTGTGGAACTGACTGTTGAAGTCTATGTGAAGCCGGATGTGGAAATCAAGGCTTACAAAGAACTCAAGGCCACGAAGAAGAAAGTGGAAGCGACCGATGAAGAGATCGACGCAAAGATCGACGAGCTTGTGCACCGCAACGCGCGCATCATCTCTGTGGAAGACAGAGCCGCGCAGGACGGCGATATTGCTGTGATCGACTTTGAAGGCTTCGTCGACGGCGTTGCTTTTGAAGGCGGCAAAGGCGAAAACTACGAACTCAAGATCGGCTCCGGCACCTTCATTCCGGGCTTTGAAGAGCAGATCATCGGTCACAACGCCGAAGACGCGTTCGACGTGAACGTTACCTTCCCGCACGAATATACGCCGGAGCTTGCCGACAAGGCGGCGGTGTTCAAAGTGACGCTGCACGAGATCAAGACCGAAGAGTTCCCCGAAGTGGACGACGAGTTTGCGCAGGACGCCGCTGACTGCGATACGGTTGACGCGCTCAGAAAGCAGATCGCCGACGAAATCAAGGCAGACAAGGAAGCCGCCAACGACCGTGAAATCCGTACCCAGCTGTTCGACAAGCTGGTGGAAAACACCGAAGCCGAAATTCCGCCGGTTATGGTCGACAGTGAAATTGAAAACCAGATCCGCGATTTGGATTACAGACTCTCTTCACAGGGCATGAACTTCCAGACCTATCTTCAGTATATGGGCATGGATCTCGATACCTATAAAGAACAGGCGAGACCGGACGCCGAAAAGGCGGTCAAGCTTCGTCTGGCGCTTGAAAAGGTGGCTGAGCTTGCAGGCATCATCGTCAGCGACGAAGAGATGGAAGCCGAGTATGATAAATACGCGGAACAGTATAAGATGGAAAAAGAACAGGTCAAGAAGATCATTCCCGCCGACGGTCTGAAGAAAGATATGGCGGTTGAAAAGGCGATTCAGGTGATCCGCGACAACGCCAAGATCACAACGGCAAGAAAGCCGCGCGCTCCGAAGGAAAAGACCGATGCGGCGCCGGCAGACGAGGGCGCAGCCGAATAAGCCGGAGCAGGGAATCCAACACTGTTCATAAGTCCATCGGTTGATAAGGAGTATATGTCATGGCAAGAGATGACGAAAACAAAGAGAAGCCCGTTCGCTGTTCGTTTTGCAACAAAGCGCAGAACGACGTGGCAACGCTGATTGCGGGACCGGGCGTCTATATCTGCGATGAATGCGTGGAGCTTTGCCAGTCCATCATCAGCGAAGAACCCAACGCGCGCAAAAGCAAGGACGGACAGCACGATTTTGAATCGCTGCCGAAACCGCATGAAATCAAGGCGCGGCTCGACGAATATGTGATCGGGCAGGACGAAGCAAAGAAAGCGCTGAGCGTGGCGGTCTATAACCACTATAAGCGCATTTATTCCAAAAATAACCGGGACGTTGAAATTACAAAAAGCAACATTCTGATGCTGGGTCCGACCGGCGTGGGCAAGACCATGCTGGCGCAGACCCTCGCGCGTATTCTGGACGTGCCGTTCGCCATTGCGGACGCGACCACGCTCACGGAAGCCGGTTACGTCGGTGAAGACGTGGAAAACATTCTTCTGCGTCTGATTCAGGCGGCGGATTTCGATGTGGAGCGCGCGGAGCGCGGAATCATCTACGTCGATGAGATCGACAAGATCTCGCGCAAATCCGAAAGCACCTCCATCACCCGTGACGTCAGCGGCGAAGGCGTGCAGCAGGCGCTGCTGAAGATTCTGGAGGGAACGGTATCCAACGTTCCGCCGCAGGGCGGCAGAAAGCATCCGCAGCAGGAGTTCATTCAGATTGACACGACGAACATTCTGTTCATCTGCGGCGGCGCGTTCGACGGCATCGAGCGTATCGTGGAAAACCGTCTGGGCAATTCCGGACTCGGCTTCGGTGCAAAGATCCGCACCAAGCAGGAGTTTGAAACCAGCCGCGTCATGCAGCAGGTTGTGCATCACGACCTTGTCAAATACGGTCTGATTCCGGAACTGGTTGGTCGTCTGCCGGTCATCACGGCGCTCAATTCGCTTGATGAGGATGCGCTTGTGCGCATTATGACAGAGCCGAAAAACGCGCTTGTCAAGCAGTATCAGCGGATCTTTGCCATGGATCACGTGGAACTCGTAATTGAAGAAGACGCACTGCATGAGATTGCAAAGAAAACGCTGGGATATAATACCGGCGCGCGCGGTCTGCGCAGCGTGATGGAAAAGCTGCTGATGAAATATATGTACGACATCCCGTCAGATGCGTCTGTTTCCCGTCTGGTGATTACCAAGGACGTGGTTGACGGCATAAGCGACCCGGTGATTGAACACGCTGTCGAAGGAACGGCGGGCGGTTCGTCGGAAAAACCGTTCTTTTCCAAAAAGCCGAAAAACTGATTGCTTTTTGCCGATAAATTTGTGTTGACAAGCGCAGGGTCGTTGTGCTAAAATAACCAAGTATCAAAAATAGCGGAGGTAAATCTATTATGATGACTGCACTTCAGTATGTATTATCCATTGTTATTATTCTGCTTTCCGTCGGTATCTCCATTCTGGTTCTGATGCAGGAAAGCAAGCAGCAGGGTCTGTCCGGCGCAATCTCCGGCGCCGCTGAAACCTTCTTTGGCAAGAACAAGGGCAGAACCATGGAAGCCAAGCTTGAAAAATGGACAAAGATCGCCGGCGTTGCGTTCTTTGTGCTTGCGCTTGTTTCTTCTCTGCTCGTTCTGTTCGGTGCGTAAAACCGCTCGCTGTCCGCATTGGGACACGGGAAACAGATCAAGCATAGTCAGCCGGATCATTAGAATGCATTCCGGTTGTAACGAACGGTCTGATGCGGCATCCTACGGGCTGCCGCTGATTGACTATATGGACAAAAAGTGAGTTTTGTCGCAGCTTGATTCTGCGGTCCGCGCCTGCGATATGCCGGCTGCGTCGAAAAACTGAAAACCACAAAAATGCTCTTGCGGCAGCAGGGGCATTTTTGTTTTGATCCGCACGCAGGCGCGATTGGATGGACGCGTATTTTTAGTTTTTCTGCACAGCTTGACTTTTCAATATAGATTGCGTTATAATAAACTGATATGTTATTTCCCGAGGTGACCCCTTTATGACAACATCCGACCTTTGCTTCCGCCTTGCGGCGATCGACGGCACTTCCGGCGACGAAACGGCTGCGGCAAAAGAAATACAAGCGCTGTTTGCGCCGTTTATGCAGACTGCGATTGATCCGCTCGGCAGCGTCCGCGCAGTCAGCGGCAGCGGAAAAACAAAGATTCTGCTGGATGCGCACATCGACCGGATCGGTCTGGTCGTGCGAAGCATTGATGAAAAAGGCTTTCTGCTGGTCAGCGCGGTTGGCGGTGTCGATCCGCGCGTGCTGGTCGGCAGTGAAGTGACGGTTATGGGCAAGCAGCCGCTGCCCGGCGTCATTTGCTCCACACCGCCGCATCTTTTGACCAAAGCGCAGAAGGAAGCCGGGGTGGAGGTCAAGGATCTGGCCGTTGATATCGGCATGGATCACGATACCGCTATGCAGAACGTGCAAATCGGCGACCGCGTGATGCTCCCTGCCAATCAGCACCGTCTGCTCGGCTCCCGCATTGTTTCCGCCGGCTTTGACGACCGCTGCGGTGTGGCTGCGCTGTATCTTGCAGCAAAGCAGGTTACTGAAAAGCTGCAAAACTGCACTTTGATCGTGCAATGCTCCGTGCAGGAGGAAGTTGGCGGCAGCGGCGCAAAAACCGGCGCATTCACCGCTGACGCCGATTATGCCATCGCAGTTGACGTCGGTTTCGGCAGCGACCCGTATTGTGACAAAACCGAAACGATCACGCTTGGCGGCGGTCCGTCCATCGGCATTGCGCCGGTGCTTGACCGCGCGCTGACTCAGGAATTGATTGCGGTTGCAAAAGAAAACAACATTCCATATCAGCATGACGTGATGAGCAGTCGTACCGGGACCAACGCCGATCAGATCCAGCCGTCGCGCGGCGGCGTGAAAACCGGACTGCTCTCGATTCCGCTGCGTTCCATGCATACGGCGGTCGAAGTGATCGACACCGCCGATATCGAACAGACCGCGGCGCTGCTTGCGGCATGGATCCTGAAGAAGGAGGCGCAGTCGGCATGATCTCATTACTTGAACAGCTCTGTCTTTGCAACGGCACCTCCGGACGCGAAGAGCGTGTGCGCGATTATATTCTGCAGCGTCTGTCCGGCAAGGCAGAGATCACCGTTGATCCGCTGGGCAATGTGCTTGCCTTTGTAAAGGGCAAAACACGCGCGAAAAAGACGGTGATGTTTTCGGCGCACATGGATGAAGTCGGGTTTATCATCACTTATATTACGGACGACGGCTATCTCAAATTCAGTCCCGTTGGCGGCATCGACGACAAAGTGATTGTCGGACGCGCTGTTACGGTAGGCGAACAGAACACGCCCGGTGTGATCGGCATCAAGGCGATCCATCTGACCGATAAAGCCGACAGCGGCAAGGTGCCGGAATCCGGTTCTCTGTATATTGATATCGGCGCCAAAGACAAGGCAGAAGCGCAAACCCGCGTGCAAATCGGCGACGCGTCATACTTTATTTCCGATTTCAAGCGTCTCGGTGAGCATAAGATCAAAGCCAAAGCCATCGACGACCGGTTCGGCTGCGCGGTTATGCTGGACATGATCGAACACGGCGTGGACTACGACTGCTGGTTCTGCTTCCTCGTGCAGGAGGAAATCGGTCTGCGCGGCGCGGGTCCTGCCGCCTTTCGCGTCCGACCGGATTATGCCGTTGTGCTGGAAGCAACCACAGCGGCTGACGTTGCCGGTGTCAAGCCGGAAGACAGCGTCTGTATTCAGGGGGACGGTGCTGTGGTATCGTTTATGGATCGCAGCACGGTCTATAACCGCAAGCTGTTTCAGCATGCGTTCCGCCTTGCGGAAAAAAACGGGATTGCTTGCCAGACCAAAACAACCGTTGCCGGCGGCAACGATGCCGGTGCCATTCATAAAGCCAACGGGGGTGTGTATACGATCTCGGTCTCGTTGCCGTGCCGCTATATTCATTCCGCCACGAGCGTTGCAGACCTTCGCGACATGAAAGCCTGCCGTGCGCTCGCGCCGCTGCTGCTGAACGCCTACGCCGATGATTCGCTTATGTAAGCGCGACGACAGCGCAGCGCTGTCTGCTTTTTGCGGCGATTCGCTGCTCGGATGCTACGTGCTGTCGCGTTTCGGTTGCTACGGCAACGATTACGATTTTTGCCGCTGCTATGTGGATGCGGCAGACGGCTTTGTAAAAACCGCGCTCTGCGTTCTGGACGGCGCTGCGGTTCTGCTAACGGGAGGCGCGACTGATTTTGAAGAGCTTGCGCTTTGTTTGCCCGTCCTCGGCGTAAAAACGCTCATGTGCAATTTGCACGCTGCGGCAAACCTGCCGTTTCCGGCGGTGCAGCAAAAAACAGCGTTTTGCCTGCAGACGGCGGCAGAGCATGCCGACGCAGACGCCGACGCGCCGATGCGTGACGTTTACCGCCTGATTGCGACCGCCATTCCGGGCAGCTTTTCAAACAGCGAAGACGCGTATCTGCGCTTCTTGTCGGATTTCACCTTCCGCAAAAACCGCGGCAGAGCAAGGCTGCGCGCGCTGATGCAAAACGGCGCGCTCTGTGCGTGCGCACTGACTGCAGCGGAATGCGACGGGGCAGCCGTGCTCAGCGGCGTCGCCTGCAGAGAGGACTGTCGCGGTCACGGCTATGGTAAAACAGTCGTCTGCGCGCTTGCCCATGCGTTGCAGCAAGAACAAAAAACAGTCCATGTCATTGCGCTGAACAACAGCGCCTGCGGTTTTTACCGCGCACTTGGATTTTGTGAACAGGAAACAATCATCTGGATGGATGTAAAATAAAAGGAGTATTATGTTTCAATTCAGCAAAGACCTGCAAGACCTTTCCGCCCGCGCAACCAAACAGGTGCAGGGCATGTTTCAGAAAATCGACGACGTGACCGAGTATAACCAGAAAAAGGTGCTCGAAGCGTTCATCAATAATAAAGTCAGCGAAGCAATGTTTGCCGCAACCACCGGCTACGGACACAGCGACTGGGGCAGAGAAACCCTTGAACGCGTGTTTGCCGATGCGCTGGATGCCGAAGACGCGCTGGTTCGCCACAATTTCACCTGCGGCACGCACACGCTCGCCGTGGCGCTGTTCGGTGTTCTGCGTCCGGGCGACACGATGCTTTGCGTTTCCGGCACGCCGTATGACACCATTCAGCCTGTGATCGGCATCACCGAGGAAGCGCCGGACGCCGGATCACTCAAGGATTTCGGTGTGAACTATGATGAAGTGGCGCTCGATTGCAACGGCAAGCTGGACTATGCCGCCATCGAAGCGAAGATTTGCGCCGTGCAGCCCAAAATGGTCTATATCCAGCGTTCGCGCGGCTACAGCCTGCGTGATACGCTGTCGGTTGATGAGATCGCCCGTGTGGTAAAAATTGCTAAGACGTGCAGCAACGCCATCGTTATGGTGGACAACTGCTACGGCGAATTCACCGAAAAGCGGGAGCCGACGTCGGTCGGCGCAGATCTCATCGCCGGTTCCATGATCAAGAATCCCGGCGGCGGTATTGCCAAAACCGGCGGCTACATTGCCGGACGCGCCAATCTGATCGAAAAATGCGCCAACCGCTTCTCCACTCCCGGTCTCGGCAAGGAGATCGGCGCCACGCTCGGTCTCACGCGCGATATGTTCATGGGCATTTTTCAGTCGCCGCACATCGTGGGCGAAGCGCTGAAAACAGCATGCTATACCGCAGCGGTGTTTGAATCGCTCGGCTTTGAAACAACGCCGCACAGCGACGACACGCGCCACGATATCATTCAGGCAATCTGTCTGAAAAACAAAGAAAACCTCATTGCGTTCTGCCGCGGTTTGCAGCAGGGTTCCGCCATTGACTCCTTCGTTGTGCCGGAGCCGTCGGCAATGCCGGGCTACGACTGTGACGTGATCATGGCCGGCGGTTCGTTTACCAACGGCTCCACGATCGAACTGTCGGCAGATGCGCCGCTCAGAGAGCCGTATGCCGTCTGGTTCCAGGGCGCGCTGAATTTCCATTCGGCAAAACCTGCTGTTCTCTGCGCCGCTCAGGCGGTGCTGGACGCGCAAAAGAAAGAGGGATAACCCATGGCTTTTCACGGCTTTGACCGCGACACGTTTCTGCTGCTCGCGGAAAACAAATTCAACGACAGCCGACCCTATTACGAAACGGTAAAAGAGCAAATCAAGCAGAAGGCGATTGTGCCGATGCGCGAGATCTGTGCAGCGCTGTCCGATCAGCTGTTCGAGCTCGACGAGCAGATGAATCTGATCCCGGTCAAAATGGTGTCCCGTGTGCGCCGCGATACGCGCCGCGCCAAGAACAAGGACATGTATCGCGACAACGTTTGGGCAATGTTCATGCGCCATAAATATGAGTGGCATTATCAGCCGTGCATGTGGTTTGAAATTATGCCGGGCGGCTATTCCATGGGCGTCGGAATGTTCTATTACGATACGAACTATCTCGAACACTACCGCGCCGCCATGCTTGCGGATCCCGACGGGTTCCGAAAAGCGCTCAAATCCGTTTACAGTGTGGACGCTGTGGAAAGCGGCGAACGCTACGCCAAAGACAAGCCCGGCGACATCCCGCGTGATCTGCGTCCGTACTATCAGGCGAAAAGCCTGTATTTCATCCGATACTCGAGCGATATGGAACCGCTGTTCAACGGCAAGGTGCTGGATGAGCTGCGGGAAGCCGTCGCAGCCTTTGCGCCGATGTACCGCTTTCTGCTCGGCGTCATGGAGCAAACGATCGCTGAAAAGGGGAAGAACTACGATGAAACAATATAAAGCTCTCAAAAGCGGTACCGATATCCGCGGCGTCGCTGTAGAAACAGAAAACGCCAACGTGCAGCTGACGGACGAAGCGGTCTATGATCTGACCGGCGGTTTTGCGCAGTATTTGCTGGAAAACGGCGTGAAAAAAGGCGCCCGTGTGGCGGTCGGTCATGATTCCCGCATCTCTGCAGAACGCATCAAAGCGGTCGTTTTGCGTGCGCTGTGCGACTTCGGCTTCACGGCGGTGGACTGCGGACTTGCGTCTACACCTGCCATGTTTATGACAACGGTCGATTTCGATTGTGCCGCTGCAGTGCAGATTACCGCCAGCCACCATCCGTTTGATCGCAACGGTCTGAAATTCTTTTTGCAAAAGGGCGGCGTCGACAGCGCAGAGCTGGACCGCATCATCGCGCTGGCCGAAGCCGGCAATCAGCCGGATAACAGCATAAATGGAAAGATGGAAACAGCTGACTATATGCCGGTTTACGCCGCAAGACTGCGCGACATGATCAAGCGGGAAGTACGCGCCGAAGACTACGAGCATCCGCTGCAGGGGCTGCATCTCATAGTGGATGCCGGCAACGGTGTGGGCGGCTTTTATGCCACCGAGGTTCTGCAGCCGCTCGGCGCGGACATCTCCGGCAGCCAGTTTTTGGAACCGGACGGAACGTTCCCTAACCATGCGCCGAACCCGGAAAATAAAGAGGCTATGGCGTCTGTCAGCGCCGCAACGGTCAAGGTGAACGCGGATCTCGGCATCATTTTTGACACCGATGTGGATCGCGCAAGTTGTGTGGATCACCACGGCAAGGAGATCAACCGCAACCGTCTGGTCGCGCTCGCGTCCTATATTGCGCTGCAGGGCAACGACGGCGGCACCATCGTGACCGATTCCGTCACGAGCACCGGTCTGACGGCGTTTATCAACCAAACGCTCGGCGGCGTGCATTACCGCTATAAGCGCGGCTACCGCAACGTGATCAATCAGCAGCTTGCGCTGAACGCCGCCGGCGTCAACTGTCCGCTGGCAATTGAAACGAGCGGACACGCAGCGTTCCGTGAAAACTATTATCTGGACGACGGCGCCTATCTCATGACGAAAATCGTGATTCAGCTGTCCGCTCTGCGCAGACAGGGGAGAGACCTCGGCGCGTTGATTGAATCGCTGCAGGATCCGCTGGAGGCTGCCGAAATCCGGCTGAAGATTACCTGCGATGATTTCAAAGCATACGGCAACACCGTGATTGATTCGCTGAATCTTGCGGTGCGCGGCAACAAAGCCTGGCGGGCGGCAGACGATAACCGCGAGGGCATACGCGTCTTTTTGGACGGTGCAGACACCAACGGCTGGTTTTTGCTGCGGCTGAGCGTGCACGATCCGATTATTCCGATCAATATCGAAAGCGATGCCCCCGGCGGCGCAAAGCGCATTGCCGCGCAGCTATGCGGCTTTTTGTCTGATTTCGGGTGCCTCGATCTTGCGCCGCTGCGTGCTTTTCTTAAGTAAAATTGATGTTGATACATCATAATAACATGATTATTATTCCGGGAGGCGAATACCATGCCTGAAAACAACGCAGCTTGTCCGCTTCATAAAACGTCGGTCGGCGGTCAGGCTTTGATCGAAGGTATCATGATGCAGGGACCCAAAGGCGCTGCCGTTGCGGTCCGTACCCCTGACGGCTCCATCGACGTCACGATGAAACAGCCGAAGCATATCCGCGAAAAGATCAAGTTCCTCGGCTGGCCGATTCTGCGCGGCTGCGTCAACTTTGTGGAATCCATGATTTTCGGCTATCAGTGCCTGATGCTCTCCGCTGAAAAATCCGGTCTTGAGGAGATCGAAGCGGACGAAGAGAACATGAGCAAGTTCGACAAATGGCTCAACGACCATCTGAGCAAAGGCGTTATGAGTGCGCTTTCCGCTGTGGCGTCTGTACTTGGTGTTGCGCTTGCGTTTGCACTGTTCTTCTATCTGCCGACGATCATCACTAACCTATTCAATAAGCTCGCAGACGGCGCACTGGATAATTTCCGTGCGCTGATCGAAGGCTTGCTGCGCATGCTGATCTTTGTGGGCTACATCGCGGCTGTGTCGCTGATGAAGGATATCCGCCGCACGTTTATGTATCACGGTGCGGAGCATAAGACGATCTTCTGCTATGAACACGGACTGGAACTGACCGTAGAAAACGTCCGTAAGCAGTCGCGCTTCCATCCGCGCTGCGGTACGAGCTTTATGTTTGTAATCATCATCATCAGCGTGCTGATCTCGTCAATTATCTCGGTCGCATTCCCGGGCTTGCGCAACAGCACGCCGATCTGGATGCTGACGAAGCTGTTGATTCTGCCGCTGGTGATGGGCTTCGGCTATGAATTTATCAAATATGCGGGCAGACACGAGAATCTGTTTGTCAAGATTCTGTCTGCGCCGGGGTTGTGGATGCAGCGGCTGACGACCAAAGAACCGGAAGACGGCATGATCGAAGTTGCAATTGCAGCTTTCACGTCCGTGATCACCGAAGATCCGAAGGACGACGCCATATGACGTTTGCACAAACGCTGTCTGTCATGACACAGCGCCTGTCATCCGCTGGGATACCTGATGCGGCATTCGACGCGAAACAACTGCTTTGCGCACGCAGCGGTTTTGATGCAACAGCGTTTCTGCTGCATCGCGGCGACGATATGCCGCCTGCGCTGGCGACAGAGGCGGAACGCTGCGTTACCCGCCGTATCAATGGGGAACCTCTGCAGTATATCCTCGGGGAATGGACGTTTTTGGATACGTCCTTTGCCGTCGGTCCGGGTGTGCTGATTCCGCGCCCCGAAACAGAAGCGCTGGTGCTGCAGTGTGCAGACCTTCTGCGCGGACGAAACGCGCCTGTGATCTATGACCTGTGTGCCGGCAGCGGCTGTATCGGATTATCGCTGAAAAAGCTTGTGCCGGATGCTGCCGTATACCTTGTGGAATATGCTGACCCTGCATTGCATTATCTTCAGATCAATGCCCAGCGGCTGGGCTTTCGTGAAAAGGTGCAGATTCTGCAGGGAGACGTGCTGCTTGGCGCACCGGCGTTTTCCAATCTGCCGCAGGCGGATCTGATTGTCTCCAATCCGCCTTATATTCGTGCCTGCGAGATTGCGTCTTTGCAGCGGGAAGTGCAGCGGGAGCCGCGGGAAGCGCTGGACGGCGGCGAAGACGGACTGGACTTTTACCGCTGCTTTGCACAAAGCTGGACGAATCAGCTGAAGGAAAACGGATGGTTTGCCTTCGAATGCGGCGAAGGACAAAGCAGGGAGATTGCTGCGCTGTTTGAACAAAAAGCCTTTTCTGTAACCGCATATAACGATTTTAACGGATTTGACCGCTATGTGTTCGCTGCACATGGCAGAAAGGATCAACTATGATATTTGATTTGTTCCGCAACGGGTTTTCCATGGAACTGGTGCTGAATCTCTGCGCCAGACTCTTCGTGTTGTTTTGCGTGCTGCCGGTGCATGAATTTGCGCATGCCTTTGTGGCAACCAAGCTCGGCGATCAGACGGCGCGCTTATCCGGGCGGCTGACCGTGAACCCGCTGGCGCACCTGGATCTGTTCGGCACATTGATGATTTTGCTCGTCGGCTTTGGCTACGCCAAACCCGTGCCGGTCAATCCGCGCAATTTTAAAAAACGCAAAGGCGGCATGGCGCTCACGGCCGCTGCCGGTCCGCTGTCCAATCTGCTGATGGCGGTTGTCTATCTGTTTGTGTATGTACTGATCTTTGCCAAGGTCGGTCCGGAAAGCGGAACAATTCCGTATTATCTGATGATGTTCTGTAACATCGTGGCGCAGATCAACGTTTCGCTTGCGGTGTTTAATCTGCTGCCGGTGCCGCCGCTGGATGGCTCGCGCATTCTGGCAATCGTGCTGCCGGACCGCCTTTATTATAAAGTCATGCAGTATGAACGCTATATCGTTCTGGCTATTTTTGCACTTCTGGTATTCGGTGTGCTGGACTGGCCGATCGAAAAGCTGTCTATGATCGTTCTCAACGGAATTCTGCATCTTGTTGCGCTGCCGTTCGGATTGGCGTGATTCGGAGTGAGTTATGGAAAAGATTCGATATAAACTGGAAGTGTTCGAAGGTCCGATGGACCTGCTGCTGCACCTGATCTCCAAGCACAAGCTGAATATCTATGATATTCCGATCTTTGAGCTGGTGGAGCAATACACCGATTATGTGCGGCAGATGCAGGAAGCGGACATGGACGTTGCCAGTGAGTTTATTGAGATGGCGGCGCGGCTGATCTATATCAAGACCGTCTCGCTTCTGCCTGTCTATGAAGAAGCCAAACAGCTGAAGGAAGAGCTGACCGGCGAACTGCTGGAATACCGCGACTGCAAGCTGATGGCGCAGAAGCTTGCCGCACAGGCGGACGGCATGGATTATTTCTGGCGCCAGCCGATGGAATTGCCGGTCGACAACACCTATCGGCGCGTGCATGAGGGCGGCGAACTGCTGGAAGCGTATGTCAACGCAGTCGGACGCGGAAAGCGCAAGCTGCCGCCGCCGATTGAAGCGTTTCAGGTGATCGTGTCGAAAAAAATTGTTTCGGTCTCGTCCCGCATCGTTTCAATCTACCGGAAGCTGCTGAAAAAAGGCAAAACCAGATTCAGCGAATTCTTTGAAAGCGCCACGTCCCGTTCGCAGCTTGTTGCAACCTTTCTTGCCATGCTCGAACTGGTCAAAGCCAACCGCGTCACACTCAACGACGACAACACCGTTGTGACGCTCAACAGAAAGAAGAGGGGAAAGAATGAATCTCAAACAGATGCTCAGCACGCTTGAGGCGGTGCTGTTCGCGGTGGGGGAACCGATTGAAAGAGACCGTATCGCGCAGGCGCTTGAATGGGATGTGCTGATTCTCGATCAGTTGCTCGACACGCTGCAGGCAAAATATGACGAGAACGACGACGGCGTTTGTCTGCTGCGCCTTGGCGACCGTGTGCAGCTTTGCGCGCGCAAGGAATATGCCGACGCGATCCGCAAAGTGCTGGAGGTTAAGCGCAACGCACCGCTGTCGCAGGCTGCGTTTGAGGTGCTTGCGATTATTGCATATAATCAGCCCGTGACAAAGTCGTTTATTGAACAGATCCGCGGCGTGGACTGCTCGGCGGTACTGTCAAATCTTTTGCAAAAATCGCTGATCGAAGAGCGCGGCAGACTCGATCTGCCCGGACGTCCGCTGATCTACGGTACAACACCTGATTTTCTGCGTGTGTTCTGCATCTCGTCTCTGGATGAATTGCCGTCTTTGCCGGAGCATCCGCAGACCCGGGAGGAGAAAACGCAGAACGAAGAAAAAAATGACACGGAAAATCCAACAGATTTTCCGCAAACAGTTGACGAAAATTGAAATTTATTGTAACATATAATATAGATTTCATTCGGGAAGGAGGATGATCCGATGACGGGCTTTCAGATCTTTTTGATTGTGCTCGGCAGCATCATACTGTTTTTCTGGCTCATTCTCTCTGTTCCCGTCCATGTTTCGTTCAGCTATCAGGATAAGGTCTATCTGAGCATCCGCTATCTGTTTGTTAAGATCGGTATCCTGCCGCTGGGCGAAAAGAAGGAAAAGCCAAAGAAAGAAAAGAAGCCCAAAAAAGAAAAGCCCAAGAAAGAGCCGGACGCCGAAGCGGCGCAGCCGAAGCAAAAGAAGCCGAATCCGCTGGTCAATATGGTCAAGGCGAACGGCTTTGACGGCATGATGGACGTGCTGCGATCGCTCGGACACGTGTTCTCGCTGTATGGCGGCAAGCTACTCAAGAGTGTGGTGTTCGATGAAATCGATATCTACATGATTGTCGGCAAGGGCGACGCGGCCCAAACCGCCATTTCTTACGGCAAAACCTGTCAGAAGGTCTATCCGGTGGTTGGTTTCTTGTGTTCCAACAATGTCGTACATAAATATGACGTATCCGTGGAGCCCGATTTCCTTGCAAATCACAGTGAAGGCGAGTTCTTTATCGACTTCCATCTGGTAATCCGCAAGGTGATCAACGCAACCGTCGGACTGCTCGTGCGGCTGTTGTTCCAGGTGCTTTTGAAATTCTTAAAAGGCGCCAAAAAGAAACCCTCTGCACAGGCACAACCTGAAACAGCCGCCGCGCCGGCGGCGCAACCCGGAGAATGAATGAAAGGATGATAGATATGTCAGAAAAATCAGCAGGCGCAATCCTCAGCGCAACGATCGAAAAGATCCGTGATCTGGTCGATACCAGCACCATCATCGGCGAACCGATCTATGCCGAGGGCGGCGTGACCATTATCCCAGTGTCCAAAGTGACCTATGGCTTTGCGTCCGGCGGTGCGGATTTCCCGTCTAAAAACCAGAACGAACTGTTTGGCGGCGGCGGCGGCGCCGGCGTCACGATCACACCGGTTGCGTTCCTTGTTATCAACGACGGCGAAGTGACCCTCAAGCATATTACGGCATACGACAACGCGGCGGAACGTGTGGTCAACCTTGTGCCCGAAATGTTTGACAAGGTGACGTCTCTTGTTAACAAGAGCAAGAAAGACGCTGCAAAAAAGGAACTGCCGGCTGACGCGCAGTAACAACGAATGATAAAGGACAACCGCCTGTTTCGGCAGGTGGTTGCCTTGCTATGTTTTTAGGAGATTCATATGGCAGATCAGACAGTCCGACTGCAAAAATATCTTGCGGAATGCGGCGTTGCTTCGCGCCGCAAATGTGAAGAACTGATTGAGATGGGCAAGGTCCGTGTCAACGGCAAAGTAGCGTCCATCGGCGATAAGATTGACCCGAAGCACGACACCGTCAGCGTTTCCGGCAAAAAAATCATTCGGCAAAAGACCTTTACTTATATCATGCTGCATAAGCCGCGCGGCTTTATTACGACCATGATCGATGAGATGGACCGTAAATGCGTGGCGCAGCTCATCAAGGACGTGCCCGCGCGCGTCTACCCCGTGGGTCGGCTCGACCGCGATTCCGAAGGGCTGCTGCTGTTTACGAACGACGGCGCTTTTGCCAACGCAATGACGCATCCGTCCAAGCACGTGCCGAAGACCTACCGTGTGACGGTTCGCCCGTCCATCACGCAGGAACAGCTGACAGCACTGACCGAAGGCATCATCATCGACGACGCGAAAACCGCGCCCGCCGAAGTGCATGTGGTCACCAAGGAAGAAAACCGCGTGGTGCTCGAAATCATTCTTTATGAGGGACGCAACCGGCAGATCCGCAAAATGTGTGAAGAGATCGGGCTTGAAGTTGCGCGGCTGCGCCGCACGGCGGTTGGCTCTGTAAAGCTCGGTATGCTCAAACAGGGCGACTGGCGCAATCTAACGGAAGATGAAGTTCGCAAGCTGCAGCTTGCCGCCGGTATGATCCGTGAAAAGAAAACAAGAAACTGGTGAGATGATGTTATTTTTTGAACCGAGTGTCATCGGCAGCGACAGCTGTACGGCACTGTTTACAGCCAAAAACGCGGACACAGCGCTCGGCACCTGCTCTCTGCTTCTGCATGACAACGTTGCAGATATCACTGCGGTTTGTTTACAGACCGACGATCTTTCCATCGGGGAAGGTCTGCTGCGTGCGGCATTGAATTTTGCCGCCAACCGCGGTCTTTATATGGCGGTCTTTTCCGCAGGGGACGCCGATGCTGTTCGCCGGATGCTGCCGTTCGCGGAAAAAAACGGTCGTTTCCAGGGAGACATTCCGTCTTTGCTTGCCGGCACCTGCGGCGGCGTTGACAAATCATAAAAAAAGAGTATAATTTTTCTGACAGATTCAGCAGGAAACCGGAGGAACCCCAGATGATCAGAAGTATGACGGGCTTTGGCCGCGCACAGGATATTCTGGACGGCATGAGCATCAGCGTGGAGATCAAAAGCGTCAACCACCGCTATTTTGAATTCAGCGCGCGCACACCGCGGACCTTTGGCTTTTTGGACGAAAAGCTCAAGCACTTTTTTCAGCAGTATATTGCCCGCGGCAAAACCGAATGCTACGTTACCATCGAAGCGCTCGATATGCAGGACTGCACGGTGGATATCAACCACACGCTTGCGCGCGGGTATCTGCAGGCGTTTCAGGAGCTCAGCGAACGCTATGGTTTGCAGAACGATATGACCGTTGCTTCTTTTGCGCGCTATAACGATATCTTTTCTATCCGCAAGGAAGCTTCCGACGAAGAACGGGTCTGGAACGCCGTGAAGACTGTTGCCGAACAGGCGCTGCAGTCGTTTTTGTCCATGCGGGAAGCCGAAGGTGAAAAGCTGAAAAACGATGTGCTCTCGCGCTGCGATCTGATTCTGGAGCACGTTGCGTTCATTGAAGCACGTTCGCCGGAAACGGTGCGTGAATATAACGAAAAGCTGCTCGAACGCATGCGGACGGTGCTTGAGGATGTGCACGTGGACGAACAGCGACTTTTAACAGAGGCAGCAATCTATGCTGATAAAATTGCCGTTGCCGAAGAAACTGTGCGTCTGCGCAGCCATATCGACCAGATGCGCGCTTTTATGAACGCTGATCAGGCAATCGGTCGCAAGATGGATTTTCTGGTGCAGGAATTCAACCGCGAAGCGAACACCATCGGTTCCAAGGCGCAGGACGTTGCCATTGCCAGGCACGTGATCGAAATCAAAGCGGAGATCGAAAAAATCCGCGAGCAGATCCAGAACGTGGAATAAGGTGAGGGCAGAGCGATGAGACTGATAAATATCGGATTCGGCAATATGATCAATGCGTCGCGCCTGGTTGCAATTGTCAGCCCCGACTCTGCGCCCGTCAAGCGTCTGATTCAGGAAAGCCGCGACCGCGGTACGCTGATCAACGCCACACAGGGCAGACGCACGCGTGCAGTGATCATCATGGACAGTGATCACGTGATCCTGTCTTACCTGCAATCGGAAACAGTCGCCAACCGTTTGGGCGTTGAAGCAGCGGATTCTGCATGGGAGGATACAGATGATGCGTAAAGATGGCTTGCTTGTTGTTTTATCCGGTCCTTCCGGCTGCGGTAAGGATACGATTATTTCTAAGGTTCTCGATCGTCTGAGCGGCGAAGCGTTCCTTTCCGTTTCCATGACCACGCGCGAAAAGCGCGGAACGGAACAGGACGGGGTGGATTACTATTTTGTAACGCCGGAACAGTTCCGTGAAAATGTTGAAAATGACCTGATGCTGGAATACGCCCAGTACGGCGCCAACTTCTACGGCACACCGGTGGGTCCGGTCAAACATCTGCTGGCGCAGGGCAAAACGGTCATCCTGAATATTGAGGTGCAGGGCGGCAAAAATGTGCGCCGTCTGATTCCAGATGCAGTCGAAATCTTCGTGGCGCCGCCGTCACTGCAGGAGCTTGAACGGCGCCTGGTCGGTCGCGGCACCGAAACGCGCGAAGCCATCGACCGCCGGCTGCTGATTGCGCAGGCAGAAATGAAATGCGCGTGTGACTACGACTATATTGTTATCAATGATGCGTTGGAAGATGCGGTGGCGGACGTTTTGTCGATCATCCGTGCTTCTGCGCTGAAAACGAATCATGCAATGTATAGAATAAGTGAGGTATTGAATCATGTTGAATCCTGATCTGAGAGAACTGCTCAAAGACAATGTCAGCCGTTATTCCCTGGTGTCCGCAGTTGCAAAGCGTGCGCGCTTCATCGCCGAGGACCCCGAACTGCGCGAAAAGTGCGGCACGGAAAAGCCTGTGACGTATGCGCTCAACGAATTCTTTGCCGGCGATTTGAAAATTCGTGAGCCGGAAGAAATCCGCAATATCTGAAAAATCAAGCAATAAAGGTGTGAAATGATATGGAACAGAGCCTGGCCCTTGTAGCGGTGGAGCATGTTGCATATCATTTTGACATTTTATACGGGTATCTCGTACCGCAACAGATGCAGCAATCGCTGCAGACGGGGATGCGTGTGCTCGTGCCGTTCGGGCAGGGCAAAAGTGCACGGCGGCAGGGGATCGTGTTTGAACTCACAACCCCGCAGGACGGACAAACCTATAAATCCGTGCTGTCCGTGCTCGACACCAAACCGCTGTTTTCGCCGGAGATGCTCGCACTTGCCGCCTTTTTGAAGGACCGCACGTTCTGTACCTTCTTTGAAGCCGCGCGTGTGCAGCTGCCGACCGGCTTTCATCTGAAAACGATTGTGACCTATCTTGCACTGCAGAGCGAAAAGCAGCACCGCCTGAGTGAAGAAGAACAGACGGTCTATCAATATCTGCTGGACCGTGCGCAGTATCTGCCGAAAAAGGAGATTCTTGCTGCCTGTCATCTGCCGCCGGATTGCGACGCAATCGAAAAGCTGACGGGCAAAGGTCTGCTGCACCGCAACTTTGAATCCAGTAAAATGCTCGGCAATATCAGCGTGCGCACAGCGCAGCTTTGCGATACGGTTATGTCAGAGGATGATCTGCCGCAGGACCTGACGGAAAAACAGCGTCGGGTGGCAGAAGTACTGCTCGATATCGGATCTGCGAGCGTGAAAGAACTGTGCTATTTTACCGGTGTGTCAACAGCCGTTATCAACAATCTGGTTAAGCGGAATGTGATCGAATTGTTTGACGCCGATCTTTATCGTACGCCGAAGCCGCTGCAGATTCAACCGGACGCTGCAAAAGCAATTTCTCTGACCGCGCAGCAGCAGTGCGCTTTTGACGGTCTGTACCATCAATATCAAAGCGGCGGAGGCGTCGCCTTGCTTTACGGAATTACCGGCAGCGGCAAAACATCGGTGTTCTTGCGGCTGATCGATGACGTGCTGCGCGACGGGAAGCAAGTCATCGTCATGGTGCCGGAGATTGCGCTGACCCCGCAGATGATGTCCATCTTTAAGGGGCGATACGGTGAACAGGTTGCAATTTTCCATTCTGCGCTGTCTGCCGGCGAGCGAAAGGATGAATACCGCCGGGTGCAGGACGGTCTTGTCAAAATTGCTGTCGGAACCCGATCGGCTGTGTTTGCACCGTTCCGGCAACTCGGGCTGATTGTGATGGACGAAGAGCAGGAACACACCTATAAATCGGAATCCACACCGCGCTATCATGCCCGCGACGTTGCGCGCTGGCGCGCAAAACGCCACGGCGCGTTGCTTTTGCTCTCCTCCGCAACACCGAGCCTTGAAAGCTATGCGCTTGCCAAAAAGGGCATTTACCGGCTTGAAACGTTGTCGGAACGCTATGGGGATGCCGTATTGCCGGACGTGACGGTGATCGACATGAAGCGAGACCGCCAACGCGGCAACAAGCATACGATCTCGATTGATCTGTGCGAGATGCTGCAGGAGAATCTGGACAACGGCAAGCAGTCGATTTTGCTGATGAACCGCCGCGGCTACAACACGTTTGTCGCCTGCGACAACTGCGGCGACGTGATTACCTGTCCGTCGTGTTCCATCTCCTTGACCTATCATGCGGCAAACGGGCGGCTGATGTGCCATTATTGCGGATATTCCCAACCGTTTACCAACGTCTGCTCCCATTGCGGAAAACCGAACCTGCGTTATGCGGGCACAGGCACGCAAAAAATTGAAGAGGAGCTCAAACAGCTCTTTCCCGCAGCGCGTGTTGTGCGGATGGATACTGATTCCACCATGACGCGCGAAGCTTTTGAAAAGCATATGCTTGCCTTTGGCAAGGGTGAATACGATATCATGCTCGGCACACAGATGGTTGCAAAAGGTCTGAATTTTGAAAACGTGACGCTTGTCGGCGTGCTCAATGCAGATCTGTCGCTGCACAACGATGATTTCCGCAGCGAAGAGCGCACGTTCGATCTGCTCACGCAGGTGGTTGGCCGCGCTGGTCGCGGCAGGGAAAAGGGGCGTGCCGTGATTCAGACGCTCAATCCCGAAAACGACGTGATCCGCCTGTCACAGTCGCAGGATTACGACGCGTTTTTCAAAAACGAGATCCTGATTCGCAAGGTGATGACCTATCCGCCGTATTGCGATATCTGCACGCTGAACTGTATCAGTGAAAACGAAAACAAGGCGCTGCAAAGCGCACGGCTGCTGCTGGACGAGCTGCGCGACACTGCAAGCAGGGACTATCCCCAACTGCATCTGATCGTGCTGCCGGTGATGCCGCCGCGCATTGCGCGCATGAATAATAAATTCCGCTATCGGATCATCATAAAATGCAAGAACAATGCCGCGTTCCGTTCCATGATCGCGCTGTTGCTGCGCCGGTTTCAGGCGCTGCCGCAGTTCCGCGACGTGACGTTTACCGCGGATATCAACCCGGAAACTTTAATTTGAATTTATGGAGTTCAGGTATTATGGCTATCAGAATCATTCGAACAGAAGAAGATCCCATCCTGCGCAAAATCAGCCGCCCCGTCACAAAGTTTGACGAAAAGCTCTGGACCATTCTCGACGATATGCGTGACACTATGCAGAAGGCAAACGGCGTCGGTCTGGCTGCCGTGCAGGTCGGTCTGCTGCGCCGCGCGGTCATCATCGACGTGGACGACGGCAGCGGCGTAATCGAACTGATCAATCCCGAAATTGTGGAATATGACGGGGAGCAGGAAGGGCAGGAGGGCTGCCTGTCGCTGCCCGATAAATGGGCGATTGTCAGACGCCCGAACCACGTCAAGGTCCGTGCGCAAAACCGCAACGGCGCTTGGCGCATTGTGGAAGGCGAGGGGCTCAAGGCACGAGCGCTTTGCCACGAGATCGATCATCTGGACGGGCACTTGTTCATTGACCGGATGGAAAAACTCTTGACGCAGGAAGAACTGCGCCGGATCCAGAACGAGCGCATCAACGGTAAGGAGGAAGACGCTTGAAAATCGTTTTTATGGGTACTCCGGATTTTTCCGTTCCCTGTCTGCGGGCACTGATTGAAAGCAAACATGAGGTTGTCGGCGTCATCTGTCAGCCGGATAAACCGGTTGGCAGAAAGCAGATTCTGACGGCGCCGCCGGTGAAGGCAGAAGCGCTTGCCCACGGTCTTCGTGTGCTGCAGCCCGTTTCGCTGCGCAACGGCGCAGGACGGTTGCTGCTTGAAGATTTGCAGCCTGATCTTGTGATCGTGGTTGCCTACGGCAAAATTCTGCCGCCGGACTTCCTTTCCTATCCGAAATACGGATGTGTCAACGTTCATGCGTCTTTGCTGCCGCGCTATCGCGGTGCGTCGCCGATCCACTGGGCAATTCTCAACGGCGATACACAGACCGGCGTCACAACCATGCAGATGGACGAAGGCATGGATACCGGCGATATCCTGCTTGTTCGCAGCGTGCCGATCGGACCGGAGGACACCGCTGAATCGCTGTTTGAAACGCTCTCGGGCGTCGGCGCCGACGTGATGCTCGATACGATTGAAGCGATTGAAAACGGCACGTTACAGCCGGTCAAGCAGGATAACAGCCAGGCTGTCAATGTCGGTCTTCTCACTAAGCAGCTTGGTGAAATTGATTGGTCCAAATCTGCAAAGCAGATCCATGATCAGATCCGCGGGCTTTAGAGCTGGCCTTGTGCCGATACGTTCTGGGACGGCACTGTGCTGAAAATCCACAAGGCACGGCAAAGCGAACTGCAAAGCAGCAAAGCCCCCGGCACGGTGGTTCAGGCGAAGGGCACATTGTGCGTTGCCTGCGGTGACGGCAGATGTGTGGAGCTGCTGGAGGTCCAGCTTGCGGGTAAAAAACGTATGGATGCCGCCGCGTTTCTTAATGGCAGCGGCTTGCAGAAGGATATGCGGTTTGAGTCACCGAAACAGTAAGGAGTGACGGATATGTGGTACGATTATTATTATTTTATCTTTGTGGTCCCGGCAATGCTCATTTCGCTCTGGGCACAGCTGCGTGTCAAGAGCACCTACAGCAAAATGTCGAAACTGCCGAATACACGCGGGCTGACCGGCGCACAGGCGGCGCAGCGCGTGCTGTCTTATTACGGCATCACCGACGTGCGGATTGAACAGGTTGCCGGCACGCTCACCGATCACTATGATCCGCGCAGCAATGTGATCCGACTGTCACAAGGCGTCTACAACGCGTCGAGCATCGCGGCGGTCGGCATTGCCTGCCACGAAGCCGGACATGCTGCGCAACATGCGGAAAGCTATAAGCCCATCGCTGTGCGCAACGCGATTTTGCCGGTTGCAAACATCGGTTCCGCCTCCGGCATCTGGCTCGCAGTGATCGGTCTGATGCTGAATCTGACGATCCTTGTTCAGATCGGTATTATCCTGTACGCCTTTGTTGCGCTGTTCCAGCTTGTGACGCTGCCGGTGGAATTCAACGCCAGCTCCCGCGCACTCAAGGTGATCGATGAAACAAAGATGCTGCAGGGCGATGAGTATCAGGGCGCACGCAAGGTGTTGTCCGCTGCCGCTATGACATATGTCGCTGCGCTGCTGGTGTCCATCATGTCGCTGCTGCGGCTGATTCTGCGCGCACGCGGCAACCGGCGCTGAGTATGGCTGTGTCGCCGCGCATGGCTGCGTTCTCTTTGCTGCTGCAGCAGCAAAGAAGCGGGAGCTATTCGAATCTGCTGCTTGAAAAAAGCGATTGGATGCAGTCGTTTGACGCGCGAGACCGCGCGTTTGTCACAACGCTCTTTTACGGCGTGATTGAACGACTGATCACGCTGGATTACAATGTTTCTCTTTATTTGCAAAAACCGCTGAAAAAGCTGCAGCCGGAGGCGGTTGTGCTGCTGCGCCTCGGCGCATATCAGATTTTGTTTCTGCAATCGGTCCCGGCTTCCGCGGCAGTCAACGAATCGGTGAAGCTGGCGAAGCAAAAGTGCCGCTACGCCGCAGGTCTGATTAATGCCGTTCTTCGCAAGGTCGCAAATAACGGCTTGTGTCTGCCGCCCGAAAGCGATTATCTGCACCACGTTTCCGTGAAGTATTCCTGTCCGGAATGGCTGGTGAATCGCTGGCTTTCCTGCTACGGGAAAGACGATATGCTCGGTATCCTGGAAAGCTCTCTGCAGCCGGCAAAGCTGACCGTGCGTGTCAATACTGTGAAAACGAATATCGATGCGCTGCAAAAACAGCTGCTGATCGAAGGTGTGGAAAGCGAACCGCTTCCCGTTCCGGACGCACTCTCTTTGAAGAAGCTGCCCTGCGCACTTGATCAATTGCCGTCGTTCCGGCAGGGATTCTTTCATGTGCAGGACAAGGCAAGCATGCTGTGCGCTCTGGCTGTGGATGCAAAGCCGGGTCAGACGGTCTATGACCTTTGCGCCTCGCCCGGCGGCAAAAGCTTCACCATCGCCGAAACCATGGAAAACTGCGGGGTGCTGCGTGCGTATGACCTGTATGAAAAACGGACGGGTCTGATCGCAGCCGGTGCGCAGCGTCTGGGCTTGAACTGTATTGCCACCGCTGCTGCCGATGCTTCACAGTTTGATCCGGCAAGACCGGCGGCAGACCGTGTGCTTTGCGACGTGCCGTGTTCCGGACTTGGAATCCTGCGGCAAAAGCCAGAGGTCAAATATAAAGATCCGACTTCACTTCAGCAGCTGCCTGAGATTCAGCAGTCTATTTTGCAGACCGGCGCTCGCTATGTGAAAAACGGCGGTCGTCTGGTGTATTCAACCTGTGCGCTGGAGCCGAAGGAGAACGAACAGGTCTGCGAAGCGTTTTTGCATCTGCATCCGGACTTCTTTGCGGTGCCGCCACTTCCGGCGCTTTCCGACGACTGCTTTTTGACCTTGATGCCGCATAAACTGGATTGTGACGGCTTCTTTATTGCCGCATTTCAAAAAAGGGGAAACGCATGACAGATCTTCTTTCCATGACAAAGCCGGAGCTGGAGGAGCTGATGGAACAGCTCGGAGAAAAACGCTTTGTTGCTGCGCAGCTGTTTTCCTGGCTGCATAAACAGCGCGTTGTGTCTTTTGATGAGATGACGAACCTCTCCAAAGCGCTTCGGGACAAATTGAAAAAAAATTATAACATTTCCAGCTGTACTATTGCAAAAAAACTGGTTTCAGTGTATGATGAAACAGTTAAGTATTTGTTTACCCTGCACGACGGAGAACAGATCGAATCTGTTGTGATGAAGTATAAATACGGATACACGATCTGTGTTTCCAGTCAGGTCGGCTGCAAAATGGGCTGCACGTTCTGCGCTTCCGGCATTGCCGGCTTTGTACGGCATCTGCTGCCCGGGGAGATTCTAGCCCAGGTCTACACGGCTGCACGCGATCTGGACGTGCGTATCAGCCATATCGTGATGATGGGTGTGGGCGAACCGCTTGATAATTTTGACAACGTGCTGCGCTTTTTGCAGCTGATCACAAATGAAAACGGCTACGATCTGAGCATGCGCAATATTTCGCTCTCCACCTGCGGCATTGTGCCGGGCATCTATCGGCTGATGGAGCAAAAGCTGCAGCTGACACTGTCGGTGTCGCTGCATGCGCCGAATGATGCTATCCGTTCGCGCACCATGCCCGTGAACCGCCGCTGGCCCATAGAGGAACTGCTCAAAGCCTGCCGTGCCTATACGAAGCAGACCGGACGGCGCATCTCGTTCGAGTACGCGCTGATTGCCGGCGTCAACGACTCCGACGCCTGTGCACTCGAGCTTGCGCACAGACTGCAGGGCATGCTGTGTCACGTCAACCTGATTCCGGTCAACAGTGTGAAGGAACGCAGCTACACACGCTCGGATATGGCGCGGATCAAGCAGTTTATGCATGTGCTGGGGACTCGTCATATCAATGCAACGGTCCGGCGCACGCTCGGCAGCGATATCAACGCTTCCTGCGGGCAGCTGCGGCGAGGGGAAGGTCCCGGCAGTGATAATACAAACGAATAAATTAATCTTGCGCAATACAAGAGGTGATTGCATGAAGGCACTCGGAAATTCCGATATTGGTAAAATCCGTCAAAACAACGAAGACGCTTTTCGCTTCGGCAGCTTTGACGACGGTGTAACCTGGGCAGTTGTTTGCGACGGCATGGGCGGTGCTGCCGGCGGACAGATCGCGAGTTCGATCGCTGCGGATATGGTCGGCAAAAAGATCGAAAAGTGCTATAACCGCTCGATGAGTGAAAGCTCCCTTGAAAACATGCTGTTGTCCGCCATTACAACGGCGAATGTAACCGTGTATGACCGCGCCATTGCCGACGACTTTTTGAGCGGTATGGGAACCACAATCGTGGCCGCTGTCATCAAAAACGGCGTTGCCTCTATTGCGCATGTTGGCGATTCCCGCGCCTATCTGATTCATGACGGCGTACTGCAGCTTCTGACGAAGGATCATTCTCTTGTGCAGGAAATGTTCGACAACGGACAGATTACCGAAGAAGAATTTGAAAACCATCCGGTCAAAAACATCATCACGCGTGCGCTCGGCGTTGCGGAACAGGTGGAGATCGAATTCGATTCAACCGAGCTGCAGAAGGGCGACGTGCTGTTTCTTTGCACCGACGGATTGAGCGGCGCAGTCAGCAAACAGGAAATGCTTGAGATCTACAAGCAGTATTCCTTTGATCAGTTTACCGCAAAACTGATTGAGCGCGCAAACCGCGCCGGCGGAAATGATAATATCACGGTTGTTGCCGTGCAAGCATAAAGAAGAGGAGACAGGGACATGGAAAACTATGTCGGCAAACGGCTGGACGGTCGCTATGAAATCATTGAGATCATCGGCGTCGGCGGAATGGCTGTTGTATACAAAGCGTTTGACAACATTGACAACCGTATCGTTGCGGTCAAAATATTGAAGGACGAGTATTTGACGAATGAAGAGTTCCGCCGCAGATTCAAAAATGAATCCAAGGCGATCGCCGTCCTTTCCCATCCGAATATTGTGAAGGTCTATGATGTGAGCTACGGTGACCGGCTGCAGTATATTGTGATGGAATATGTCGAAGGAATCACCCTGAAGGAGTATATCCAGCAGCAGGGGATCATCGACACGCGCGAGGCAGTTTATTTCGTCACGCAGATTCTGCGTGCGCTGCAGCATGCGCACGACAAGGGTATCGTCCACCGCGATATCAAACCCCAGAATATCATGCTCATTTCCGACGGCACCATCAAGGTGACCGATTTCGGCATTGCACGTTTTTCGCGCAGTGAAACCAAGACGATGACCGAAACGGCGATCGGCTCCGTGCATTATATCAGCCCCGAGCAGGCGAAGGGCAGTGTGACCGATTCCAAATCGGATCTGTATTCGGTCGGCGTGGTGCTGTATGAGATGCTCACCGGAAAACTGCCGTTCCAGTCCGATAACGCCGTTTCCGTTGCGTTGATGCAGCTGCAGAAGGATCCGGTACAGCCGCGTCAGATCAATCCGAATATTCCGGTTGGTCTGGAACAGATTATTATGCGTGCGATGCAGAAAAATCCGATCGACCGTTATCAGTCGGCGTCGGAAATGCTCGTGGATGTGGACGAATATAAACGCAATCCCAACGTGAAGTTTGACTATTCCTATTTTGTGGATCGTCAACCCACCAAGTTTATTCCGACGCAGCAGATCCGTGAGGAACAGTACAAGACGTCTGTGCAGCCGCAGCCGCAACCCCAGCAGCAGACCAGACAGCCCCAGCAGCGTCCGACGCAGCAACAGCTGCAGCGTCAGCGCGCGCAGGCAGCTGCCGCAAATGCGCTGGAGATGGAAAAGAAGAAGCGCCGCAGGGCGGTCGGAATTCTGCTCGGTGTGCTTGCAGCGGTGATTGTTCTTGCACTTGTGGTCTGGAAGTTTGTGCTGCCCGGCAAGAACACGGTTCAGGTACCGAATCTTGTTGCGCTGAATTTCCAGAATGACGTGATGAACAACGACGATTATAAGGATTTCCGCTTCCTTTGCGAAACGGATGAATCCAGCACGGCGGAAGCCGGCACGATTGTTTCGCAGGATCCGGAAAAGGGTCGTATCGAACGCGGCGGCACGATCACGCTTTACATCGCTTCCGGTGAAGAAGAGATCCGCGTTCCCGATGTTTACGGTTATGATTATTCGCTTGCGTCCAGTGTTTTGAAGGCAGCGAACTTTGAAGTGAAAATCGAAAAAGAAGTCAACAACAACCGTACGGCAGGAACGGTCATCCGTACTTCACCTGCACATGACGAAAAGGTGGAAGAGGGCGCAACCATCACGGTGTATGTTGCAACTGCCGGTGAACAGGATCCTGTGGATGTGCCGAATCTCGTCGGTCTGACCATTGACGAAGCGAAGGAAAAGCTGGAAGACGCCGGACTTGAGCTTGACAATGCCCGCACGGAATATCGCGCCAGCACACAGACCCGCGGAACGATCATCGGTCACGAATCGCTTGGCGAAAAGGTGCTGCCCGGCACAAAGATCGCTGTGTATGTGAGCACCGGCAATATGCCGACAACAGCCACAACGACCAGCGCCACAACAACGGAATCCACAACGGCGGAAAGCACATCGGAATCCGAAACGCAGGATTCCACACAGGGCACGACGGAGCCGACCGCAACGCCGACCACAGAGCCGACAACCTCCTCTGCGCCGACGACGGCGACACCGCCGACAACAACAACGAGCCAGCCGACCACGACGGAAGGCCCGGTCATGGAATTTGATTGATATGACGCAACAATACCAAGGCAGAATTATGAAAGGCATCGGCGGTTTCTACTATGTGGAAACCGCTGCCGGTCTTTTTGAGTGTAAGGCGAAAGGGCGGTTTCGCAAGGAAAGACTGACGCCGCTCGCGGGCGATCTTGTCACTATCACTGCCAGGAACGATCAGGAAAACACCATTGACGAGATCCTGCCGCGCCGCAATGCGCTGAAGCGTCCGCCCGTTGCAAATGTGGACCGGCTCTTTCTGGTCATCTCTGCCATTCAGCCGTTGCCGCGTCCGCTGGTGATAGATAAGCTGACCTGCATCGCGGAAAAGAACGATATCGAGCCGGTTCTGATTTTTTCCAAAGCGGATCTCGCACCGGTCGACGAATGGAAGCAGATCTATGCAACGACCGGCTATCCCATGCTTGAAAACACACAGCTGGATGAGATCCGCGCACTGATACGTGGAAAGGTCTGTGCCTTTACAGGTAATTCCGGCGTCGGTAAATCCACGCTGATCAATGCGCTTGACCCGTCGCTCTCGCTTGCAACGAATGCCATTTCTGAAAAGCTCGGACGCGGTAAGCACACCACGCGGCAGGCGGAAATTTTTCACGTGGCGGACGGACTTGTTATTGACACTGCCGGCTTTTCGTCGCTCGATCTGCTGCAGACGGAGGTCATTCAAAAAGAGGAACTCGCCGCCTGTTTTCCGGAGTTTCGCGATCATTTGCTGGACTGCCGCTTTTCCACATGCTCGCATACCTGCGAGAAAGGGTGCGCCATCTGCGCGCTGGTGGAGCGCGGAGAAATCTCCGCTTCACGGCATAAAAGCTATTGCACACTGTATGAAGCCGCCAAAGAGATCAAACCCTGGGAGCTGTAAATCTGCACGCATCCTCCTTTTGCGCATAGTATGGAGTGAACCGTGAAGAGCGGATACACTGCAAAGGAGTTGATCGCGTGTTTCGACCGGGCAGAAAAGCGCCGTGGGGCTTGTTGTTTTCCGCGTTTGGCGCTGGCTTGCTGCTTGCTTTGTGCTTCCCCACGAAGTTCATGCTGTTTTTGATGGCGCTTCTGCTTGTTGTACTCGGCGTGATCTCCTGCTTGCGTTGAGGGAGGCTTAGGCATGCAGATCGTTGTCGTTCGCAGTCCGAAAGCGCTGCGCGGACTATTAAAGCTGCTGTTTAAAATGAAGGATACATAACGCTCAGAATTTGCCCTGCGGGGCAATTCTTTCGATTTTCTGAAATTCCAAAAAACTATTGAAGTTTATACGGAAATCGTGTAGAATAGGAACCACCAATACAATTCCGGAGTGAATGTTATGGACGATATCTATTTTTCGGACAAGCCGAATCAAAATAAAGCTAAAAACAAACCGGGGACGGATGACACGATCACCCATGGGCAGGATGCCTTTTCCGGCGATCCCGTGCAGGATCCTGCAAAGCGCAAATTTGTTGTGCATATGCCGGACCGGGAACGCGACGTCGTTTTGCGCGACCGCACCCCGAAGGGACGACCCGTCACAACCGAGCCCGTGACGCCGAAGGTGCCGGATTATACGCCGACCAAGCCAACTACGTTTGACGATTCCGTCTATCTGCGTCCTGCCCAGCCGAAGGAACAATCCATGAGCAACCGCCCGCCGCAGCCGCAGCCGACTACGTCGGGTGTACCGACGCGGCAGCGTTCCGCCCAGCAGCCAACGCAGCGTCGCGCACCTGTGCATTGGGATCCTTCCATAAGCAAAAGAAAAAAAAGACGCATTACCAGGGGAAGGGTCATCGGCGTATTTCTGCTTGTTCTTGTTTTGCTGTTTACCGGACTGTTTGCCTACGGCTATTCCATCCTCGGCAAGATCAGCTACGACAAGGATTTCTCGCATGAAAACAGCTACGTTGAATCCGCAGCGCTTGCAAGCAGCAGCAAGGTGCGCAATATTTTATGCATCGGCTCCGACGCGCGCAGCGAGGTTGGCGGGCAGCGGTCAGACACGATGGTCCTGCTTTCCATCGACAGTGCCCATCATCAGTTAAAAATGACGTCGTTTTTGCGCGACTGCTATGTTTATATCCCGGCGAAGGGATACAACGCCAAGCTGAACGCCGCTTTTGCATGGGGCGGCGCAAAGATGCTGATGGATACGATTGAATATAACTTCAAGGTTGATATTGACGATTATCTGATCATTGACTTTGAAGGCTTCCAGAAGCTCATAGATCTGATGGGCGGTCTCGACGTGGACGGCGTGACTGCGGCGGAAGCAAAGTATATGCGCGAAGTGGTCAAGATCGTATATTGCAAAGAAGGCAAAAACCACTTCACGGGTGCGGCTTCTCTCTGGTATTGTCGGATTCGGAAACTCGACGACGATTTCCATCGTACCGAACGCCAGCGTAAGGTGATGAACGCCATTATGAAGCAGGCGCTTCACCACAATCCGTTCAATCTGATGAAGATCGTGGAACAGGTGCTTCCGATGCTGCAGACGAGTATGAACCGCAACGATCTGTTGGCAGTCGGTTTTTCCTCCGTGTTTAATTTCATCGGCGGCAAAAAACCGCAGCATCAGATTCCTGCGGAAAACACGTGGTCCGGACAGAGGATCAACGGTCAGGACGTTTTGCGGCTCGATATGGAAAAGAACGAGCAGCTGCTGAAACAGTTCCTGTATGAATAAAACATGACACACCCGGCGCTCTGTCGGGTGTGCTTGCATTTTGCGCACAGTCTATGGTATACTACAAGAAAGATCAAAGGAGGAGAATGGGATGGCACAGCAACCGGCATCGCGGCAGCTCTATGTGCAATCGGTGAAAAGCATTCTGCAGTATAATGCTGTGCGCAATCCCGGCGCAACGGCATTTTTGCTGCGCGGCGACAACAACGAAAAGATGCGCGTCTCATATCGGAAGCTGCTCAACCATGTCAACCGTCTCGGAACGGCGCTGCTTCAGCGTGGGCTTGCCGATACCCATATTGCAGTCATAGGAAAAAACAGCGCCAACTGGAGCTATGCGCTTTTGTCTGTGCTTTGCGGCGTCGGCGTTGCGGTCCCGATTGATCGTGAGATGACAGCGGACAGCATGCTTCACGTGATCCGTTTCGCGTCTGTAAAAGCGGTCTTTGCCGATGCGTCTGCGCTTAAAAAGCTGAAAAGTGTGGAAAAAAAGCTGCCGAAGAAACTTCAGCTTTTTTCGCTCGAAGAGACAGCCGAAGACATTCCCTGTCTGCCCGACCTGCTGGCGGAAGGGGAAAGCCGTATTGATGAAGGGGACGACAGCTATATGCACCGTTCGATCGACCCCGATGCGCTCGCGCTGCTGCTGTTTACCTCCGGCACAACGGAGAACGCCAAAGCAGTCATGCTTTCCAACCACAATCTTTGTGCTGATTTGATGCTGGTCTCTCGCCGTGTGCAACTCTCCGAGCGGGATTCCACGCTTTGCGTGCTGCCGATGCATCACGCCTATCAGATGATCTCCATGCTGATGATGCTGTATGTCGGCGGCACTGTCAGCTTCTGCCCGTCGCTGCGCTATGTATCGCGGGATCTGGCGTTCTTTTCGCCGACGGTTTTTGTCACGGTGCCGTTGATGCTGGAAAAGATGCACACAAAGATCTTTGCCGAGCTTTCAAAGCAGAGTGGAATCAAACGTGTCTTTGCAACCGGGCGGTTGTCGAGCTTGCTCGAACGCTTTGACTGGGCAGATTTTCGCAAGTTTGTGTTTAAGCTGATCCATCAGGCGTTTGGCGGCAGACTGCGTATGATCATTTGCGGCGCTGCTGCACTCAATCCGGATATCGCCCGTGATTTTGTATCGTTCGGTCTGCCTGTCGTGATTGGATACGGTCTGACCGAATGCAGCCCGATTGTAATGTGTAACGACGCGGAGAACGCTCTGCCGGATTGTGTCGGGCGCCCGCTCGACGAAGTAACGGTGGTGGTTGAGCACGTGAGCGAGGACGGGGCAGGTGAACTGTGCGTCAAAGGCCCCGTGGTCATGCTCGGTTATTACAAAAACAAAAAGGCAACCGCTGCCGTCATGCGCGATGGTTGGCTGCATACGGGCGATCTCGGCTATTGTGACGAAAACGGCAATTACCACATCACCGGTCGCACCAAAAACGTGATCGTGACGAAGGGCGGCAAAAACATTTATCCGGAGGAGCTGGAAGCTTATCTCAATAACGATCCGGTCGTGCTGGAATCTCTGATCTTCGGCGATGAACAGGACGGTGATGAAACGGTCGCGGTGCAGGTGGTACCGGACGAAGAAGCAATCAAGGAAAAGATCGGCAAGCAGGAGCTGTCCGGCGACGACGTGAAAAACGCCGTGCACGATGTGATCGGACGGATCAACCGGTTGCTGCCAAATTATAAAACGATTCGCCGTGTGCTGATCCGTAAAGAAAAGCTGGAGCGCGGCGAAACGCAGAAGGTGAAACGAAAAAAAGAGCCGCAGTCCGGTGGCAAAGACGAAATCGGCGCGAACGACGAAGACACATAAACAGCTGTTACGAGCAGCTGTTTTATAGATCTTTCCGCATCCGTTCATTGTTTGAGGAAAAGACAGTTTTTTCCTGCGTACCCCACTTGATTCCCGTATTGGATTGCGCTATAATGAAACCGACCCGAAAGGAGGGCGAACAATGAAACGAATCATTTGCGTGATGCTTTGCCTCGTTTTTCTTTGCGGAACATTCTGCGGCGCGATGGCCGTTTCTGCTTCGGGAGAAAAAACAATCGAAGTGCAGCTGCCGGTGAAATACCGTCAAAGTGAGGCGCGGAAAATCTTTGATATGATCAATCGTTTCCGCACAGGTTCCGACGCCTGGTACTGGAATGAGAGCAACTCGGAAAAGATCAGAGAGAACAATCTGCAGGCGTTGACGTACGACTATGAACTGGAACAGGTTGCGATGCAGCGCGCAGCCGAATTGGTTTTGCAGTATGCACATACCCGACCGGACCAGAGCAGATGTTTTTCGGCATATCCCGAAAAGCTGTATGCTGCCGGTGAAAACATTGCATATGGCTTCACAACGGCTGAAAAAGTTCATGCGGCATGGCTGGAAGAGGATGAGCTCTATGCCAATCAGGGTCATCGGCGCAACATGCTGAGCCGGGATTTCACTGCAGTCGGACTGGGGTGCGTGGAATACAACGGCAAGCTTTATTGGGCGGAAGCGTTTTTCAATCCTTTGTCCAATCGTGCGAAAACTGAAGCGCTCGACGGCGAAAAAACGGTCAGCGTTGAGGTTGCCACCGATGCCCTGCAGGTGTTTGAACTGACGTCTTCCTGCAACTCCATCGAATTACAGACCGGAAACCGCACCGATCTGCCGACAGTGCAGCTGCGGCTGCAGATGCAGGACAGTCACAATCTGATCACGTTGACCCAGCCCGTAAACTGGGAAAGCAGCAGCGCTGCAACGGCAAAGGTGGAATCCGGCAGCCTGGTTGCACTCCAGACCGGCGATTGCGTGCTGCGCGCGTCTGCATATGGCAAAACGATTGAGATCCCGATCACAGTAACCGGTGTTGAACCCGAACCAGTTTCTGAACCGGTCAGCGAGCCGGATACGGATCCTGCGGAACCCACGCAACCGACAACAGATCCTGTTGCAGAACCGACCACGGAGCCGGTTTCGGAACCGGTCAGCGAGCCCGTTACGGATCCCACAACGCCCACGGAACCGTCTACCGAACCCACGACCGAACCCACGACTGAACCCACGATCGAGCCGGTTGCGCATGTGCATCAGTCCAAGATTCTGCCGCCGGTGACGCCGACTTGCCTGTCTACCGGTCTTACGGCGGGTGAAGTCTGCAGTGTCTGCGGGGAAGTGCTGCAAGCGCAGAAGGTCATTCCGAAAACCGCGCACAGCTTTCAGACCAAGACCAAAGCGGCAAAGTATCATAAAGCGGGTGTGATCACGCAGACCTGCAGCGTTTGCGGTCTGTGTAACAAAAAAACAATTGCTGCCGTGCAGACGATCACGCTCTCTGAAAAGAGCTTTACCTATGACCGCAGCCGTCATACGCCGAAAATTACCATTCTCGATCAGAATGGGACCAGGCTTCGCCGCAACACCGACTATCGGCTCACTTATCCGAGCGGACGTAAGAAGGTGGGCACCTATGCGATTGAGATTACGTTTATCGGCAACTACGCCGGCAGCAAAACCGTAAAATATAAAATTCTGCCCGGAACAGTGACAAAGCTTAAAGCAAAAGCCGGAACCCAAAGCACGACGCTTTCCTGGTCCGCTGCGCCCGGTGCAACGCATTACGTTGTCTTCTGTTCAACCAAGCAGAAGTCCGGGTATAAGGAACTCGGCAGAACAACAAAGACCAAAGCCAAGATATTGAAGCTCAAGAGCAACAAAACGTATTACTTCCGTGTGCGCCCAATCACCGTGCGTGAGGAACAACAGTGGAAGGGTCCCTTGACCAATCCGATCAAAGTCGTTGCAAAATAACGGACCGAATAGCAAAAAAATCATAAAAAACGATTGCATTTCTTCAAACATAATGCTATAATACATTCGCTTTTAAAAGCAAAACAGAATATGACCGTATGATGCTTGCAGGAGATGCGTCTTTGACGCGACCGAAGGAGTGAAACTCTCAGGTGCCTTTTGGCAGGACTGCAGGCGGACGGAGCTTTGGAGAATCCGGTTGAATCCGGTGCCGAAGGTGAAAGCGCAATGCGCGAATCTCTCAG
>JAEEGL013760637.1_pt1 | contig 36377 bp, 37 predicted proteins | sample 9134231 | NCBI WGS metagenome assembly JAEEGL01 (sample SAMN16246548, study PRJNA631951) | gut metagenome | biome: gut microbiome; feature: rumen; material: fiber-attached | host: Bos | place: Iran: Karaj | collected 2018-10 | reverse complement strand
TTATTATTAGATGTGTAATAAATCCCAAATATCCTGCTCCAGTAATTGCAGCAAATATTCCTTCTTCATCTCTTCTAAGATTATATTTTATAGATAATATATCAAATGGACCTTCTGCTATATGTATCTGAATTCTTTGTGGTCTAGTAAGATCTATATTATTTGGCATTACATACATTTTTTCTGTATTATCCATTTTACCATGAATATTATAATTTATATATCTTTTATCTATTCCATGATAAAGAATTCCTTCTGAACAAATTCTTCTTAAATTTACAAAATTATTATCCAATGATAAAAATCCTACAAAATTATCATTTAGAGCTTGTACTATATTTTGATGTCTTGTATATTCAGTAATATTATTATATCTATAATCTAAAGTATCTTTAAGATTTAATATAATTTTCTGTCTTATACACTCAGCTATAGATAATTCTACTCCAATTCTATTTTTAATATAATTTATTTTTTGATAAGCCAATTCATTATTAAATACTACATTATAGAATTGATAATGAATAGAATTATATCCCTTAAATCTATTATTTTTAGCAGCTACTTTTATTGCTTTATCTACTTCAGTTCCAAGTTCTGGATTATAAATTCCCCATTCTATAAGTGTTTTACTGTTTACAATTCCAGATGTTTGACATTTAAAACAATGATAAGTAGGAGCATCATCTTTATCTTGTGGGATATGAATATACATATGACCATGTGTAGGATCTTTAGAATCTGCACAATATCTACATCTTACTACTATTTCTTTTCCAGCTGATGCTAATTTAGCTTCTGGAAAATTACTTATTATAAATTGAGCAAATTGCTGTCCAAATTCATACAAATTAATCACTTCCTTTCTTTCATTCTTAATCAATATTATAATATCTATTTAAGAATGAAATAAGAAGTATATTCTATAAATATTCTTCTAAGCATATTATTATAATTATAAATGGTAATAATAACAATTAAATCAATAAGAATAATGGTCTAGATATCATTATGTTATAAATTAATATTCTTATTCAAAAAATAAGAGAGAACTAAATAGTTCTCTCTATTTATTAATAAATTTCTACATCAAATCTGATCTCACTATCATTAATCCATGTCATATTAATAGCTCTACCTGTAGTTTCTGTAGATACTGCAATACAGATAGGCTTATTCATCTTCTTAAACTCCTCCATCATTGGAGTATCTTTAAGAATATATAAAATATCCTTTAACTTTGCTAATTCTGGATGTAAGAAACCTATTTCTAATTTAATAGGATTAATAGAGAACATAAATCCACTACTGTCAGTCATATTAGATTTTATACATTCTCCAATATGTCTAAGACCAAAATCATAAATAATTTTTCCTAAAGTAGAAACTTCTAAATCATCAGAAAGTCTCATAAATACTGGAAATTGCTCTTCTGTATGAAACAGTAATTGATATTCTTGATTTAGATTACCCATTGGTAAATCCATTTTATTTATATCTCTAATAATCATATTAATTATAGTCTCCTTAAAAATAAAAAATAAAGATGGAGAGGGAGCCTTTCACTCCCTCATGAGAACTTTTTCTGGTACGTAGCCCCGAGTTCTTCGGCTGCTCTACTTAAGTCTAAGCAATTGTCCTGCAGGACTTTCACCTCATCAATGGCTGGTCATATTCTACCAAACTCAGACTTAAATTTCTTTTTATTACTCGTCAGCAATAATTTGTTCCCTCCAGTTTGTGTCTCTCTTCCACCATCCATCTTTATTTAAAAGTATAAGAAGTAATAAAATATTACTCTTTATCTTTTTTAATATAAGTAAGACCTCCTTGACCAGTAACCATTGTTACTGATTTCTTTTTTCTAGATGAAGAAAAACTTCTAATAGAAGCTTTTATAATTTCATTATACTCTTCATCAGAATAAAAAGGATCATGATTCTTACAATATTCATTTAAGAATCTCTTACCTATTTTTGTATTGATCTGTACAGCATGTCTAAACTGTTTCTCCGTCATGCTGATTTCCTCCTTGCACTATCACAACAAATATCTCTCCCAAGATATATTTTAATTATCTACTAGAAATTGCTGTAGATTCTGTAACATTAAGAATTGCTTTTACTTTCATAATCTCAAAGATTCCAATCATTTGACATTTTTATTCTCCTTTCATTATCTGATATAAATGCCATATTATCTTTCATTATTATAATATCTATTTAAAAATAAAAATTAAATAAGAGGAAGAAATCTTCCTCTTATTTATAATTAATCTATAGGTTCTCCAGTATATAGATTTATAATCTTTCCATTTACTACCTTAAATCCAAAATATTTTTCAATGTCATCCATACTAGCCCACTCTGGTCTATCATTATTATCAACAAAAATTTTTTCTATTTTAGAATCTTTAACTTCTACAGCAAACTTGATCTTTTGATTACACTTTTGACATCTACAATGTAAGCTAGGTCTGATGTATGATCCATATTGATAAATGCCATCCCCATCTATAGTTTTGATATTATCTCCAACAGTATAGTGTTTAAGATCTCTTTCTGCCCATTTAATTTGCTCTTCTACTTTAGTATCTTCTCCACAATAAGGGCATTTTATTGTAGCATATATTGTATCATACATTCCCATATGATATACCTCCAGATAAAAATTTATTATTATAATATAAATTATTATATAAAAATAAAAGAAGCAGGGAGGTTATTCTCCCTGCTTAGGTTAATTTTTATTAGCACATTAGAATGAAGGTTTCAACCTCTTCAATTATGATATTAATTGCTACAGTATCTAATCGTTTACCATTTATACTAGGATCCATATCAACTATACTAAAATCAGATGAAATTATAGTTGCAATTATACTTAAAATATTATCTATGATATTTTCATTTTTATATTTCTCAAGTATTCTAGGGTATGAGGGTGAAGCTTCAATGAGAATTTTCTCTTTTTTGTTAATACTTTTTCTTTGTACTAACTTTTCAACTTTACCTGAGATTATATAAGGAAGAATTATCATATTCTTACTCTTAAGTATCTTTTTAGCTGCAATTATAAGTTTCACATATTCTTCTCTATTTATAGAATGTATACTTTGCGTATCTTTGAACCATCTATAAAACATAGAGAATATCAATTGCTTTTGAAATGGATCTATTGTATAATTACCATCTGGTGTCATTAATACATTCTTCATATAAAGATCAATTTCTCTTGGATCAAAAGGTCCAAACATTGTCTCTATATTTTTCATACAAATTTGACCATTAATCTTATTTTGAAGATATAATCCTTCATTCATACGAATAAGATTACTTTCAAATTTATCAAAGTCTGATATAGAGTCATTATCTCTTTTAGATGAAGAAATGGGTACATAAGAAAATTCAAAAGATATATCAGTAATTTTATATGAAGTATTCTTTCTTATACTAGCATAATTAAAACTAATGATATTTTTATCAAATGTATATTTCGGCATAATATTAAGAATAATATTCTGTACTGAATCTGTAGAATGTGTAGTAATATCTATAGATCTTATATCTTGTTTAATCCAAATACCTTGATTATTCTTTTGATTTGCATTTACATTCGTATAGGCAGTATCATAAAGTTTAGAATAAATATCAATAGAAGTTTCCATATGGAGAATTCTATCATAAAAGCTCAGAAGATAATCATCAATACCATCCACTTTATGCATATAAATATAATTAGTAAGAAGTGGAATGCAAAGATCCATAATAATAGACATCTTATGAAGTAATTTTGCATGTTCATTTGTGTATTGAAGAGATGGAGATTTGATATTAGTATAATTCAATACCTGATAATAGTTATCATCTACCATCTGCTGTACCTTCTGAGCTATATTGCTATAGATAATATACCTCTCCATATCATAAAAGAATATATCAATAGAATATGAATTTACATCAAATCTATCAATCTTTGATTTCATTGCAACTAATACAGAAAGATATTCATTATCTTTATCATAAAAGTTACAAAAGTAGTTTAAATATCTAAAGAGGTGTTCTCTCATTGCTGCAGAGTTATAACACTTCTTTGTAGTTAAAATAAACTTATTGAAGTTATCCCCAAAACCTGCTGAAATGTCAAAATAAACACTCAGAGGTGCAATAAAAAATCCAGGCCTGCAGTTTATTATAACTTCATTCATTTCCTGAGGCCACCATTGATCTACTGGTATAAAATTAGGTCCTTGATTTGACCTTGTTTTTTTCTTAATGTCATCTAAGAAATAGATTGCAGGAATTTTCCCCTCTGTGATTTTATTATTGTTGTCCATGTTGCATATTTCTCCCAAAATATGTTTTCTAAGTTTAACAAAGTTTCATAAAAAAGTCTGATACCTCTTTCAATATTATAATATATTTCTATTATGAAATTTATGTGATCTTGAAATGACCAAACCCCTTCTTAGTTTTTTCTACAAATTTATTAAATTTATTTGGTGCTTCTTTTCTAAAATGTCCGAAATTTTTCTGATTAGGAGATTTGAATTTTGATGTAATTGGTGGAGAAGCTTTTTCAAATTCTTTATTTTTATTCTTCTCTTTATTATCTAATCTTTTTCTTGTCTTTCTATCAGCATTAATAAGCTCATTAGCTTTTTTAATTTTATCATCTGCATGATCTACAGATTGATTCCAAACATTTTTATTATATTTTGTAGAAACTGTTTCCCATCTTGATTTAGTAAATAAGTCCCCTCTCTTCATTTCTATATATGCAAAATATATAGATTTTACATATCCAAGTTCATTTCTAGGATTCTTAATTTTTGCTTTTTGCTTTAATGCTAATTCACTCATTTTTCCAGAAAGATCTTTAATAAACATCCTTCTAGAATTAAAAGCGTAGCAATAAGTAAATACAAAATTAGCATCATTAGAATAAACTTGAATATCATAATTTCTTAAAGTTCTTTCCATTTTAATACTACTCTTAGTTGTATAAAATCTAATAATAGTATCATAATAGAAATTTGGACTTATCTCAGATGGTATTTTAAAATGAATATAATAATCATCAGATCCAATATAAAGATGATACATTATTAATCCATTTTCTCTAACTAATAACTCATCAAATTGTTTTTGATACATATTTTGGTACATTTGTCTATTTGTAATAACAGATGCACCTTTTCCAGCAGGGTTTTTAATATATTCATCAAATGTCATACTAATAAATCACCCTTCCAGCCATGCATGGTTCTATAATAAGACCAAGGCCCAATCATTACCGGATTTAATTCGAAATTAGCATCTGATGTTAAACTATTTGATCTATAATTAATAAAAGAACTGGTTTCTGGAACTGAAATTGAATCTCTATATCTATAATCTATATCATAAATATAATTTTTTGTGTTATACATAATTGTTGATGTTGTTGTAGTTTTTAATAATGCAGGATCTATTTCTGTTTTATTAGAAGCTGTAGTATTTGTTTTAGCACAAGAGCTACATTTTCCATCACAATATTCATAACCACAACCACAAAGTCTAAATTTATATTCAGTATAATCTATATTAGGGTTAAATCTAGTAAAGTTCATAATTACCCTTCTTTCTCTTTAGGAGAAGAGAACTTAATCCCTTCTCCTAATAAATTATCAATAGTGTGAAGTTAAAGTAGGAGCTTGAAGAATAGCCTGATTAGCAGTATACATGATAGTCACAATTTTAGAAATTGTATCAAGAATCATGGGTTCAGACTCAATAGAAGTAAGAACTAATCCATCATACTGCTTAGTAGTCATATTATAAGGAACTCCATCTTTATCATAAATATTATCAATAATAGTATCAATAACTTCAGGATTAGTAAAAAGTGTTCCATATAATGCTCTAATCATATTCATATAAGCTTCATTAATAACTCTAATCATAAAAGCCATATCTTGATCTTCAAAATCAGCAGATTCAAGCATTGTTCTTGTGATACAGTATCCTAATGTATTCGCACCATATCCAACACCATTCTTAGCAGCAGAACGAGTATTGAGCACAGCATCTTCAACAAGATCTCTAAGCGAATCTCTATCAGAAATAGAAATACCACCAATAAAGAGCTCAACCATATTAGCTTTTACAGCATTAAGTTGTCTCTTTAAAGATCCAAGTAATCCAAGATTTCCACCCTGTTCTGAAGCAGACTTATATTGAGCTTCGAGGAAGTTAATGATATTATTATAAGTTTTACTATACACAGGATATCCATCTTCATTTATTTCAATTTCACCAGATTCAGTTCTTTCATACATTTTAGCAGGATCAATAAATCTAGTAATATTAGCATCAGCTTCTACTTCTCCGGCAGTACCATAAAACTCACATACATTTTTAAGAGTAGGAGCTAATCCACTTTCTTGATCAGCCTTCTGAATCTTATCATCAATATACTTTTTGATAGGTTTACATCCACAAAGATTAGAAATATGATCTACATAGTTTTCATCCAATCCAGCATAATTTGTAACAATAAGAAGCTGAGGTTTCTGAGAATATTCTGCTTCGCCAAATTGAAGAAGCATCTGAACAACTCTTCTCATATATGCATGAGCATCTCTACTAATCTGAGGAGCTAATATTACAGTAGGAATCTCAGGCTGTCTAAATTTAAACCTTCTTTCCATAATATTAGTCTCGATAATTTGAGTAAACATAGCAAGTTGTTCAGTTGTATCAATAGGTTCTGTAAATTGATAAATATGAACAGGGAATTGTTCTGTAGATCTGATACGGCAATCATTTCTTTCAAGATTATTAATCATTGCAGGATCAGAATATCCAGCTTCAATTGTAATACCATTATAAGTCTTTACATATGTATTCTCATTAGTAGAAGCAGAAACATCAATAAATACAGACATACCATATTCCTTATAAATATCCTGTATTTGTTTTGCTACCTCTTCATTACCATTTGTAGAAATATATGCAATATTATAAATATCATCAAGTGTGCATTCTCTACCATATTTTCTAATTTTATCACTAATATAATCAACACACTTTTTAAATAATCTCATCGTTTCATAAGGATCATATCCAAAATCTCCAATAATTGATGCTTCATTTAATGCATCAAAAATCAGTGAAGACATTACAACTACAGAAGAAGTACCATCACCTACAGTCTTTTCAATATACCTAGTAGAATTTTCAATTTCTGACTTAATAGCCATCTCAATAGGATACTGATATTTAATAGATTTAATGATCTTATTACCATCTTTAGAATATTCTGCTACAATATCAGCATCAGAAGAACCTCGAAGAATCAATGAGTTAGATCCAGCAGGTCCCATAGAATTAATAATAGCATTTTTAAGATCATTAAGTACTGCAGATTGTACTTCTTTTAATCTTTGTCCAGAAACAATATTATTTATAGGCTTTGTACTTGAATTTACTAAAACTCTTGGTGTATCATTTGCCATTGCTAGTTTCCTCTTGTTTTGAATAATCTTTTCCAAATAGTATAAATTCATTATATTCAGTAAATCTATTTTTATCATTATGAATATATTCTATGTTATACTTTCTTGGAGAAATATATATATTTTTCTGTACTAAAGATTTATCTAATCCATTATTAGTAAAAAATAAATAGTCTTTTACATAATAAATATCTTTAGAACTTAGACTCTTTTTATTTATAGTATCTAAAAATTTATTAATACCAAAGAATCTTATTATTTCATTTTCTTCTAATTCATCTTTTACATATAATATTGGATTAACTCCAAAGTTAATACCAGCTTCAAATATCATACTAATAAATTCATTTATAGATCTATAAGTAATAGATTCTTTTAGTATTTCTTTTTTATAAGTATCAAAAAAGCTTTTATATAATTCATCTATATCTGATAGATTTTCTTCTGTAGATATAATAGATAATGGATTCCAATTAGTTCGAGAATATAAGAGTGATAGAATATATCTATCACTCTTATTTAGAATATCTAATTTGAATGCTCGATCATCTTGGAAATTATTTCTTATAAATTTAATAAGGCCAATATCCATATCTACAATCAACTCAAAATCTATAAGAGCAGATAGGACTTTACCATTTAAATTTATATTATTTGCCATAGTATATCATCCAAGCTCATCTTCCAAATTAGTAATCTGTTTATACACATTACGTCCAGTATTAGTAGATTTAGTAGGTTCAGAATACTCATTCTCTGCAGAAGAGAAGAATGAATTACTACTTCCACCACCATTATTTCTATTACCAGAATATGCTCCAGTCTTTTCTGCAATACTTCTAATGATATTAGAAGATCTAGCAGCTTCATACCTTCCAATATCATAGAAAGTATATCCAGCAGCACCAGAAGAATATCTAGAAAAATCTTCAAGAATATCTTTTAATTGATCAAGCTCAATAGAATTATCATACTCCTTTCGATAACTCAATTTAGTAAGATCATTAATTTGAAGAAGATACTGATAGTCATTATTAAAATTAAACCTCTGATTAGATTCGTATTTACCGTCAGCAGTAACTTTTGCAATTACAAGATAAGGTTTACCCATATCCCTACCAATTGCGATCATACCTCTAGTTTCACCAGTACCAGTATCAACACCATAGATATTGAAAGTTTCTTTATCTTCTTCAATTCTATCTACACATTCAGCAAATAACTTTGCCTTTGTAGGAGATAAATGAATATATGCTAATTCATTATTACGACCTTCTTGAGCATTTCCAGCTTCTGAAATGGAGATTCTAAGAGTACCATTCCAAAAATTAAATCCAAGACGTAAGTTATCAATAGGATTACGAATAGAAAGTCTAGAGTAATAAGTAGGATTGTAAAGGGTACTATTCTGGTTATTATTACCAGAATAATTACGATTAGAACCATTATTAGAATAAGAACTTCCAAGTGCCATAATTATTCTCTCCTTTTGTAAGTTTAACAATTTTTACAGAAATGGCCCTATTTAGTAATGACCTAAATATTAGAAATAGATTGGCAAAATATAAAAAGAATATTAGTAAAACAATGAGAGGATCTCAATATAATGATATAAGCAATACCGAAAGTTATTATACTAAATTCTAAAAAGTATCTTATGGCGGAATAACATGAATCTATTTCTAGTCTTTCATTTAAACGAAGGGCCAAAGTACTATTATAAAGAGCATATTAGATAATATATACATGTAAGAAAAAGGTGAGTATTCCTAAAGGTTGTCAACGATTTGACTGTCGATATTATAAAATCGGAGAATAAAAAACATCTTGGAGGTGATGCTTACACAAAAAACAAGTCAGTTCTCTAATTATGACCGTGTCCAGTAGTATAATTTATCTAATATTGCTCAATATAATAGTATATGTTTGTTAAGTGGTAAATAATTTTTAATTCTAAATAAGAGGTCCAGTAATAAAACCATTATTTCCAATATTATAAAATACAGGTCTGGACTCAGGATCAGTATAATCATTCTGAGCAATATATTCACCTTTATTAGAAATAAACCAAAGAACATTGGTAGGAACAATATTACCATTTCTATCAATAAGATGAGTAATAGGTCCTGTAGGAGTTTGAAATGTTCTAGTAAGAGCAGAGATATCAAAGTTTCTAGCATAAAGCCAATTATAAAAATCATGAGGATTAACCCCTAATATATAAGCAAGAGTAGAAATAGGAAGAAGTTCTCCATTAAATTCAATGTATTTAGTATCAGTTTTATTATTTGCCTGGGTCAATTTAGTAACCCATCTACAGTTAGAAGGTTCATAATTACCATTAGGATCAATTCTATCAATAGTTAATCCATCTTTATATCCATTTAATATAGACCAATTATAGAAATTTCTAAATTTTTCTATATCATTTATATTATTAGGGTTAAACCATTCATTACAAATAATAATACCTCTACCACCATAATTATGATAGTTCTTTGTATTAGGTCTATAACATCTATCAATCATATGTCTATATGCAATATAGATACCACTTCTAGAAAGATTATGAATTGTCTGTCTTTCAGTAATTCTCTGACTAGATAATTTGCTATTAAGACAGCCACAACTTAAAGTATGACCATCACCAAGATGACTAACAGTAACTTTTTTATAGTTACCACAATCACATTTACAAAGCCATACCTTCTTATGACTACCACTAGCACTTACTTGATCTTCTGCAGGTTTAATAAGAGTAAGCATTCCAAATCTCATACCAGGTTCATAAGTTCTTCTTTTCATATTAAATTACTCCTTATATATTAATATTTTCACAGTCATAATATAAAAAGGAATCCATTGGCACTATCAGTGTGTGATTGTATCATATCATGACTGCGATTTCTATTATTAATATATTGATAAAGTAATAAAATATTATTTTTAAAATACTGGTTGAGTAAGTTTATTTATATCTGGAGTCAAAGTTAATGTCATATTATATATAGCCTGAACAGCTTCTTTTTCTGATACTCTAATATTTTCACAAGCCATATTAATAAAATTAGCTTTAGAATCAGTAAATGTGCTAAGCTCATTATTAGTTTCTTTCATAAATGAACCTTTAACTTGTATACAATCGCCATCGTAATCCATGCCACTGCCTTTAAGATATAGGTTGGAAACTTGCATTGTATCTACAAATTTAGAAGCTGATTTAGATAAGATGTCTTCCATTCTAATCTTGGGGTAGAATCTATAATATTCTCCATTTAATACTATATGCTCGGTTTCAGTAGTACTAGCTACCTCAATACCAGTATAGAAAGTATTAAAATATGTATCATATGGAAATCTTGTTATAGCAGCAGTCTTTCCTTCTGTTGCTCTAACTGCAGCAATGTAAATCACATCTACCCAAGTTAATGGTCTCATTATAATAGGCTCAGGATTCTCCTGTATATCTTGTAATGGATCACTCCATCTTTTACCCTTAAACTGCATCAAATATACTTTATTATGATCCAGTTCTTTATTTATATTAAGATTAATGGGTACCTCTATTGGTAAAAATCTATTATCATGAGAATATACAAATTTCTTAAGCTGGTCTTTAAGTATATCATCTGTAAAATACATCATAGCATTATCTACATTAATATTATACTTATTTCCTTTACTATCAATGACTTCATAGTTCATTACATTAAGAAATTCATTCTCAAAGAATTTTCTCATATGGAATAACATAAATGGATAGAAATCTGCAGCAACTGCAGCAAGTGGCATTGCAGATTTATCTATAGTAACCATAAGATCATCTATAGTTTCTCTTTTAAGCTCTGGTGCAGAAACTACTAATCTTGATGAGTAGTCACTAGTATAAGCCATATTCATTCTTATTAGTCCAGTCTTTCCACTTAAACCAGTACCAGGATCTTTTATACTATCATTTCTATTTCCACAGAACCAATCATAAATTCCTTTTAAAGTATCTTGTATTCTTGCACATGTAGTATCAGCCATACTTAATCCATAGTCAGCATTATCTTTTAATGCATTTGCTGCAGTAATTAAGTTTACATATAAAGTATTAATCTGACCTACACCAGTATGCTTTTTACCAGTATTAGCATCTCTATAATATGGTGGAATTACTATCCATTTATTTAAGAACATAACACCTCTTTTAAAGTTATGCTCAAGATATTTAATTCTCATATCTCTGGTACGACTATCAGTTTTCTTAAATTTAATTTTCTCAAAATTTGCTTTAAGCCATTTAATACCAGTACCACCACCAATATCTTCAATTAGAGCACCATTACCATCAATCTTATATTTTTTAAGTCCTTTTACTATAAAATTGAATTTATTATCTAATCTTAATAAGGTTTTATAACAGCTTGGATCTATAAAATATTCATGAAGATCTATATAAGCAAAAGTACCAGATCTATCTTTCTGAGTAATACCAAAAATTTCATTACTCAATAATCCATCTGATGTAGGATTACCACCAGCAGCAAAAAAAGTAGGATTGGTAACTTCTTTTAATTCATTTACTTTGATATATTTATCTACATCTAATACTTCTAATGAAAGAATTTCTTTCTTTCCTCTTTCTTCATAAGAAGTTTCATTTAATCCAACTAATAAAGGATCTGTATCATAAGCTTCAAATCTTTCATCTAATGGATCTTCAAAATATCTAAATCCAATATTTTCTTCATAGATGAAATCATTATCTACTACCATATTATTTTCTCCTTAAAAGAAATTAGGATAGGATAATAATTTCCTATCCTAGAATTTTATCATTTCCTCATATGAATAACTTCTAAAGATTTTTGTAATTTAGTAATACAAGAATCTATATCTTTTTCTTTTATATCAAAATATTCTATATAGAACTCCTTTTTCTCTGTTAGTTTGGTTATCCAATTTTCTAAAGTATACTTATCCAAATCTTTATTAAAAATTATCCATTTAAATTTTGTAAAATTCTTCTCTATTAAAGATTCATCTAAAGTAACTTCTAACTTTTGCACTTTATCACCTTTATTTCTAAGAGTAAAATCTTCAGTATTATTATCTCTTAGATAATTAATAGTTTTTGTAATTACCCATTCTTTATCTTCAACACCTTTTATAACACCAAGTTCAGATAATACTTCATCTTGAAAGAAAGATATATAAGATGCCATTGTTTTATTTTGTGTTAGATATTTTATAGTAGTTTCATCATCTTCTCCAATAGATTCTAATACTATAGGTAATCCAACATATTCAGGATATCCTTCAACGACCATAGTGTATCTACCAACTACTACAACAATAGTATTCATATTATTTTCTTTAGTAGGTTTTAATACTACTATAGTACCATTTATTAGAAAATCTGGGTTCTTCATCTAGCTCCTTTCTTAGAGCCAATTTTCATGTCTAAAACACATATCAAAATAAAAATTTTGAAGTGTTCTTGTATAATTATCTTTTATAGATATTTGATCATATAAATGATACATAAGTGTATAGTAATAATATGCTAATTGTTTTTTATAGTATTCTTCTTTATCGGTTTCAAAATTATGTTTATAACATAATGAAACTATAGTAAAGATTATCATGAAAAGTGGCCTATAAAACTTAATTGTAGAATCTTTATCATTATTTATTTTTTGTAATAAATCATTTTTTAAAGATTCTAATAATACAGTACTATATTCTAGTACATCTTTATTTTCTCTCCAAATTAAATGAAAGATCTCATATATAATAGAGCATACTGCTTCATCAATAATATTTATCTTTAATATTGGATAATCTTCTTCACAATAAGTTGGAAGAATATTATCAGGATTTAAAGGTTTATTATTTATAATAATATCAATATAGTTTATACAATCTTGAATAGACTGAAATGAATGTTCAGATTTAATTCTATTATAAAAAGATAGCTTATCAGTTTCAAAAGGATTCTGGTGTCTAGCCATTAAATATTTTAATTTATTTGTATCTTTCATTTTGAAAAATTCCTTTTTAAAGATAATAGCCCATTATATTAAGGTTAAATTGAGAAAAAATAAAAGAGGGATTGCTCCCTCTTTTATTTTACTTATTATTTTTCTTTTCCATCTTCTTTGCCGTATAGCTAAAGAGATATGCTAAGACCTGAATACAAGTCTTAAAAATTACTAATCCACATAATACTGCAAAAATGGAACTTACTATCACATTACAATTCGTTACTCTCATGAGCAGAATATCTGCTATAAAAGTAAGAATTACAGGAATAATAAGTCCAATACCAAATAATGCTACATAAAATAAAATATCAAACTTTTTCATTTCAACCTCCAAAAATTAATAATAATATTCTATTTTTCAATATTATAATTCCTAATTAAAAAATATAAAAAATAAAAGTAAGGAGAGTAATCTCCTTACTTATTTTTATTATCCTCTAAATCCAAATACTGCATTAAATATGACTTTATTATTAGAAGACATATTTCTTTCTAATAATAACTTTTTGAATTTATCAGTATAAAAAGAGTTTATACTCTTGTAATATCTTAAATTATTTACAATACACCACTCTTTATATTTATTATAGAAAGCAGTAATATCAACTAATGCTGCATATTGATAATATAAATGAGAATCAATAAAATTAATCAAAATATTCTGAAGTTCATTATCTTTATCTCTTTTCTTTAGACTAAATTTATTAACAACTTCTGCTCTAATACCAATAGTTTTATCAATTGATAATACTATAGCAAGGTCATTACTACTTTCTTCATAAGTGAATTCTTTTTTAATATTATTAATAATAGAATCATATCTATATTTAGGCAATTCACTAAGTTTAATTTCAACTTGTCTCATTTCATATTCTCCCATTTATCAAGTTTATATTTTCTGGATAAAGTGTATATAAGTATTAGTACTTTTTGTAAGATCTACACTATATCCGAGATCATAAATAGAAAAATTTGGCTTATAATATCTTTCAATATTAATCTTCAACATTCTATTTACTTCTTCTAATACATCTGGTATCTTATCCATATTAGTAGGTGGATCTGCATTATACATATCATAATAAATATCTGTAGGAGATCCCATCAAAATATGAATACCATTTTTAATTCCTCTATGTGGGATAATTATTTTGCTTGTTGGTATTTTTATTATTTCTTTAGCATATCTATCTCTTATATAGAAATCGTAGTAAGGAATAATTTCAGATATTCGATTAATATCAACAACAATTGGTTCAAATGAAAGTATTTTGTTTTTATTCGGAAGAGATATTCCAGCATAAAATTTAGCCATAGTGTTCTTCCTCCATATCATCTGTATCAATAGCATCATCTTCATTAAATAATCCAAGTGATTCCATCATATTATATATTGGAGAATAAAATCCCATTTCATGATGTATTCTTTGCCACTCTGGATCTAATGCTCGTTCTAAAAGACCGGTTAGATGATCATCAATATTAAATGTATTAGAATTTATTTGTTGTATTAATCGTTCCGATTCTAAAAGATCTATTTCTTGATCATTGGTATTAAGTATATTAGATTCTGTTTTACACATTATTTATTCCTCCACATTTATTTTAGCGTAAATATCACAATATGATCTATCATAAACATCATCAATACCATCTAAATACCATGGTTCTTTTTCATAATATTTATAAGTAATTTCAGACCAATTTCTACTACCTAATCTAGCATGTATATATAATACATCTTCTCTACCAATATATTTATTAAACATATTGGTTTGCTCATTGTATAAAAATAAAGTTTTCTTCAATAAATATTTAAGATGTTTTCTAAACTTACCGTGTATATTATTCCACTTAATTTCATTATTAATTGTATCGTAATATCTAAACAATAATTTAGAATCATTGAGCGGATATGATATTACAGTAGGATGTAAAGAAAACTTAGGAATTGCATAAATAAGATTCTCTATACAATCTTTCTTAATACAAGATATATCTGATTCTGTAATAGATATAGGATTTTCATCTTTCATTAGTCTATATCCACGTAAACGAGAAACATTAATATTATTTCTCCTAGCAATAGATTCCAAATCAGGAATTTGAGCATATGCACCAAGATCCATAGAGCACCTCCTTATAAAAATAAAGGGAAGGAAAAATCCTTCCCTTTAAATTAATTAAGATGCAAGAATAGAATCTTTTAAAGCAAGAAGTCTATCAAAATTATCAAGATCTTCTTGAGTAAAAGTATCTCTTCCACATCTGGCAAGTGTATTAGCATTAATTAAAGTATCTCTCTGCATAGAAACTGCAGAATTAAAATAGCCATCATTTCTAGAAATATACATTACATTTCTAGGATTAAATTTCTCCCAAGCCAACTTCATAAAAGTTTGATTAATTGGAAGAAGAATATTTAAAACATCCAATATCTTCACACAGCTCGCTACTCTGTGCAGTTCTCTTATGAACTTCTTCAGGTGTTACCTGAATGGTGAGACTATATCTTCCTATAATTAAATTATAGGCATATCCATTTTGAACTCACTTGAGTCCTCAAGAGGTACACTCATCCCTCTTTAGTCGTTGAACCTTCTTCTGTTCTAGAAGCTTGGCTGCTGATTATCCAATCCTTAATAGTATAACTATACCAAACTTATTATAGTTTGCCATTTATATATCCCTATATAAATTTAGTCATTAAGGCTCTAAGGACTTTCCAGCAATTAAGATATGTTAGGCAATATTTTTACCATCGAAATCAGCTGCTAATAAAGGGAGAACCTGAAGTGGTATTGCCATTGTATATGTATCTGTACAATCTATACAGAACATAGCCAAGATTGAGCCATACGAAATGGTAGGGTTTCTGTTTATTAATACCATTAGGCCAGGTAATCCCTTGGCTTTCTCATTATCTATTATACTTCTAATAATGCTAGTTACTCTTGGTACAGGACTTATTGTAGATTTATACCATACTTCATGTGCTTCATTAGGACTCATATTATATAATCTACACAGTATATTCTTGATCCTCTGTTCAAGCATTACACTTAATCCTATGACAGGTAGAGTTACTTCATCAATTCTTAAATCAGGATTCTGTACAATAACATTTCTACTACTAAAATTGTATCTTCCTCCTAATAAGCATCTAAAATCTCCCTTTTTACCACTTAATATAGTCTCAAGCTCTGTATATAATTCCATAAATTTCTTTTGTAAATTATATAACTGCTGATTCTTTATCTTTGGTTCTCTTTGGATTTTAGTTTGGTTCTTATTGATGGTACTTACTAATTTATTCATCATTGTATACATAGCATTAGTAGGTTCATATGTCATATTACCATCTTTAATATCAAATGGTCTTAATAACGTAGTAAATACTGGAATACTATGTGTAAATACAATTTTTCTATTTTCATAAATATCATCATAATTCTCTTTCTTTGTTGGTCTCTTTCGTAAATAGAAATCCATAATTTCATCGAATCTCTTTACAAATTCAACCATACCAATTCCAAAGAAAGGTTCATCCTTCATCTTAGTTTCCATAGCTTTACCACTTAAAGGAGTAACTAAATCACTAATATCAAGAATATTCTCTAATTTAGTTCTCTTTATTCCTTGAATAGTAATACCTCTACCAAGAAAAGCATCAATCTTTTTATAGAATGCTGGATGAATAATTACAAAAGGATCTTTAAGAACCATCCATCCAAAGTAAGAGAAATTATCATCTACAAATTCACATAAGTGACCACATTTAGGGCATCTTAATCCAGCATTAATCCTTCCTCTTAGACCTTGACCATCAGTACAACGACACTTATAACGATCGATAAAGGGATTTACATCTGCTAAAGTCTGTCCAAATTTAGGTGAAAATAATCCATCTTCTGCTTTCAAATCTTTTTTAATATTTCTACCAGAAGGAGATACGATAAATCCATTTCCAGTAGATATATCTAATTGACATTCAGCATCAAAATCAATAAATTCAATATAAGATTCATAATCATAATTATCACTATGAGGATATGTCATTGATGTAGATACTACATCTCTTTCATCATAATGTAAGAAATTTCCTTTATTATGATTATCTTCAAACAATTGTCCATATCTTATTTTTTCACTCATGATTTACCCCTCAGAATTTTCATTTCCAAGTGTAAGCTCTTTACCAAATCTTTCTACAATTTCTTTATAATTATATCCATGATTATTTAAATCTTTAACTATGGCACTATTAAGATCAATATTAAAATTTTCAAGTACCTCATCAGTCTTAGTAAGTTCATAATCATCAGGAAGAACCATCCAATAATTTTCTGCAATATTAGTAAAAGTATATGCAGTATTAGTAGTCTCTCTAATATCAATAATTTCTCCAGTAGAGAGATGCATCATAATTGTATTATTCTCCCATTTCCAATAACCGGTCCATGAAGGAAGCTTAATTTTTCTTCCATTAAGAAGCTCAAACCAAGCTTGTCTCCAAGATAGATTAGTAGTTCCAGGCATAGCCATATTATCATTCCTCCTTTTCTTCATTCATGTTACTATTGTTTTCTATACTATTATCCCAGTAGATAGGTTTAATAGAAGATTGATTATCTTCTGAAACTTCTCCTGGATAAATGAATACATCTTTAACTTGTTCCATTTTACCATCTTCTGTTATTATACATTTAGATGGAAATTTATTATTTTCTTTTATAGGTTTCTTTACTGAAGTTAATGAATATATAAATTCTATTAATTCTTTTTCAAAATTCATAAATACCTCCTAAAATATTCTTCAATATTATAATATATTTTTATGAAGAATTTTAGAGATATTATCTTATACATTTTATAATATCATTATACCAATCTTCTACTAACTGTGCTTGATTATCTTTATTAGCAATATCTCTATATTTAGGAGAATTTCCTAAGATCATAATAGAATTAATTACATTAGACATAGATTCTAAACTAGGTTTAAATTGAACAAATTCTACATTAGTAGTATTAAACATCTTACGACTTACATGTGATGAAGCAGAATCATGATATTTATCATCAAGATAAACTACTTTATTGATACCAGTCTGAATAATAGCTTTAGCACATTCATTACAAGGAAAAAGAGTTACATAAAGTGTAGCACCTTTAAGATCTCTGAGATCTCCTCTATAATTAAGAATTGCATTAAGCTCTGAATGTGTAACTGTTAAATATTTATTATCTGGATCATCAATATTTCTATTAGACCAATCATATTTAGGATCATCATCATCAATTCCATTAGGCCATCCATTATAACCAATAGAAAGAATTCTATCATCTTCAGAAACAATTACAGCACCAACTTGTGTATTAGGATCTTTAGATCTTTTAGAGATAATTTTAGCAATAAGCATATAAACTTCATTTTTTGAGATTACATTTCTACGTTTATTAGACATAATAAGTCTCCTTATTTAAATTTAGTTTATAATTAAAAGTAAAAAGAAAAGTAAAAAATAAAAATAAATCCAGTAGGGATCTCTCCCTACTGGAAATATTAAAATATATTATTTTTATATATTTAAATTATTCTGTAAAATACTTACCAGTGAAGATTGCAGAACTTTCATTCTTTGCTTCTTCCTTCTTCTCGGGAACAACAGAATCTACAACCTTCTGAGCTTTCTCAGCCTTATCTCTCTTTGCAGCAATGCTCTTTCCAGATTTGATAACATCACGAACAATTGTAAGATTAGCAGCAATATTCTTATGATACAGCTTAATCTTATCCTTAGCTACGTTAGCATTATTCTTAATAGAATCACTAACAGCTTTAAGAGTATCAGCATTATCCTTAGGATTGTTAATCATAGCAATTTTCTTAATCTTAATAAGAGCAGCATCCATATCTTTCTGATTCTTACGGATCTTATTAATAACACCCTTAGAATTAAAGACTACTTCACCAGCTTTTTCAAAGAACCATTGATCATCCTTAGGATTAATATAGTCTGCTTCATCAGCATTTTTTGCAAACTGATCAAAGTACTCATTAGGCTCCCAGAACTTCTGGCCACCACCGATATTAGATCTAAACCCATCAAGACTATTGATAGCAGAATCTACTTCTTTACTAAGAGACCATTTAGAAGCCTTGATAACTACATTTCCAGCTGATCTAAGAACTTTAACATTCTCATCATACTGTTTCTTACTAATACCAAGTTTCTTAATCGTTGTGGCAATATCTTCGATTGCATTTTCAACCCAAGAGATAAAATTAGTCCAAGCACTTCCAATAAATTTACGAACTTTTTCTATAGCTTCACCAATCTTCTCCTTAAGAGAAACTCCATTAGCATTCTCTTTGCCATCTTCATTAACATAAGTAATTTCAGTAGCATTTTCATATAAATAAGAATGCTCAGTAAGGAGAATATCCATCATAAGTTCATTTACAACATTATGAGATTCAAGAACCATACTATTAACTGCTTCACCAAGAGACATTCCCTCATAGCAATCAAAAGCAGATTCATTGTAATTATCAATTACAGTAATCATAGTATTATAATACTCCTTTACTCAAATTTAAAGTAAAATTTTAACGTTAAAATATAATTACTATATTAAAGATTATAAGAATTTATTTATTATATGAAAATGATATTAAAACAGATCATCCCATCCAGTAGCACTCTCTTCAATATCATTATCAACAAAATTATCAGAAAGACCATCTACATTAGAGAATTGATCATTCTCTTCAGGATATGCAGGAATAGTATTCTGATCTACACCATCATCATCAATATAATCATCAGTGTCTTCACCATTTGGAGCATAGCCTTCTTCCTCATTAAGAACAGAAAGAATATACTCAGCAGCTTCTCTAAGATTCTTTCGTACATCCTTGGGAATCGGTGGAACATTCTTGACTTCAGCTTCTTTAGCTTCAGTAAAATATCTCATATCAAAACCTTCCTCACAACATTCAAAATCTTCGTCATCAAGAGCTTTATTGAAGATCTGTTCTACATCAGTATCTTCTCCATCAGATGCTACACCAAAATCATTAGCAGCATGAGCAGCAACATCAAGACCTTCACTATCAGGAGGACAAATCTTATCTATACCAAACTCATCCTGTTCAGCTACTGACCCTGGCTCATCACCAGTATCCATATCATTTTTCTTACTAGTAGGTGTAGGCTCACCAAACTCTCTACTAACATTATCAGCATGATCAAAATCTTCATGCAGTAATTTCATATATTCAGAAAAATTAATCATGATATCTATAAATCATATCCTAAGATAGGATATAACTCCTTTCTTATATTATAATTAAGTTCAATAATCATAATATTACAAAGACTAATATAATATAACTACGAGCTCATATAAAAGGTTATATTATATTTAATTTTAGGTTATGACTATAATTTTAGAAAAGTCCTCCATTATTATCATCATTGTCAGATTCGTCTTCTTCTTTCTTTTTCTTTTTTGAATATTCATCATCATCTTTTTGAGCATCTTTCTGAGCTTTACTATCTTTAAGAGCAAAGAAATTAGAAAGTTTCTTAAAAGATTCTACCCATTTAAGCTGTCTTTGATATACAGCTTTACGATGATCATCACCTTTATCATCATCTCTATATTTAAGATTCTCTGCATTGATTCTTAAGAATTCTGCTTGAATAGCAAACCAATCCGATATATTCATTCCCATATGAAGTAACCAATAGATTCCTTTCCTAAGAACAAAGAAAAGCATTTTAAGAGAACTAATAGCGGCAACCACAATCAGTGGAATCATGATAATGTTAAATTCTTGAATAGTTTCAACATCCACAGATTCTCTTACTTGAGTCATGTTGTTTTTAATACACTCATTACAAAGCTTATCAATATTTCCAGTTCTACATTCATTATTGAATTGCTCTGCATATTGATAAAGTACATGATTCTGAGATTTATTGTATGATACTTTATCAAAACTCATAGAGAATGAATCATGACCATTTTTAATATATTCAATAGAGCTTGTTATCAATAATGAAGTTCCAGCTACTACAGACATTACTGCCATATTATATAACATAATAGGCAATTCAATATTTAATGCAAAAGCTTTAGCAAAAGTCCTTTCTCTTTTTTGTACATTATCAATTACTGTATAAAGTGTAGTAACTAATTTAGGATCTTCATTATATTCTACAATAAGATCTCTAATAATATTAAGACAATCTACAATCTGCTGAAAGTTTTCTACTTTAGTAATTACACCTTTAGACTTTGGAATTGTACCAAAATCAATTCCAGTATAATTGGCTTTAATGTGTTCATAAAGTTTTCCAACAATATGTTCTACATTAGCCATTTTCTTTGCTTCATTACAGAATAAGATATCCTTCTTAGTTTTATAGTCAGATAAATCATAATATTCACTGACTAACTGCATATATTGAACATCAGTAATCATAGTATAATTTATCCTCCCACTTATCTATTATTTGCTAATAATCTTAGCATAGATTTATATGTATCAGCTTCTGTTTCTCTAGCAAGCATTTTATAAGAAAACTCTTCAAAATATTTATTACCATCATCAAAGAGAAGCTTAACTGATTCTAAAGCATCATCTACAATAGCAAATCCAAGAAGATTATAAGATTCCATAAAATGCTTAGCAACAGAAGGACTAGTTACATCAATATTTTCTTCTTTAAAGAGGTCATCAGCATCATCTCTAGAAATTACCACAGTTGTAATTGCAGAGAAATCATTTCTCTGTCCTCTAGCAAGAGCAGTCTTAGCAGCCATTGCTCTATTCTGGAGAAGATTCCATGTATCTCCGTAAGCACCTTTGATTCTAGTAGATTTAAGATCTTCTTTAGTACGAGAAAGGCCAAAGAGGAAATCTGACATCTTAAGTTCTCCAGTAATAGCTCTCATAATATTAAGGAAAGATTTACCATCCTTATTATCATTAGTAATACGTCTTAAGATTTCAGTAGAATCCACAGCAAGAGCTTTAGCTTTTACACCAATAATAAATTCTGTAGCAACAGATGCATTAGAAGAATTATAGAATTTAACAATAATAAGAGAAGGAACCGCAGAATTCATTTTCTTAATATCTTGATCTTTAAGAAATGAAACTTGACCGAGTCTATTTTTTATTTTATTCTTTTCTTCTTCATCTTGTTTTCTATTATTGTAAATAGTTCTAGTTCTTTGATATCTCTTAAATAATTCATCATCACTAGCAATATCACTATCAGGAATCGTATAACCATCCTCATTAAAAGCTTTAATAGTGACTCTATAATCTCCAGCAAATTCTTTTACAATAAAATCATTAATACTTCTCTCATTAAGATTAGTATCATAAATCTGATACTTTTCAGCATCAGAGAAAACTTCCATTAATTCTCTCATTTGCTGACCAGAAATCTTAATAGAATTATCATTTTCAAGAAGTTTGTTCCAATCAATAATATCATAAATATTTTGGATATTATTCTCTTGAATCATATTTCCTGCAATAGTAGCAGAATTATTCTGAAAATCCATTCTACCATTTCTAGTATCAGAAACATCACCAATCATAGCATTAATAATGCTACCTAATGCAGCAACATCATCACCACCAATATTGAGATTCTGATGGAATTTTTTAAGATAATCTACGCCACTTCCAGCACCAGAAATATTTGCTTGCTGAAGAGCAAGTTGAAGAATAATACAACCTTTTTGTTCTATATATTTAGAGACCATATGAGCAGTCTCAGGACTTACAGATCTACTAATAAGAACTGGATATACAGCAATTAATTTAGATGCTGCTTTTGCTGCAGATGAGAAAGAATAAGAATCTCTACTATATTTTCCATTTAAAGAAGATGATTTTCCAGAAATTACATCAATCCCTTCTTTAGCTGCACCAATTAATTGTCCAACAGTTTTAATAGTGTTGGGATCAACCATTTCATGCAGATGCTCAGACATCTGTGTACCTCCTATAAAGAGTATGAATATTATACTAATGTTAAAAAATAAAATATAATATGTTCTATAAAAATAAAGAATATAATCCTTATATTCTTTATTTTTAATCATCATCTTCTCTTATAATACTAAATATAATGAGCATGCAGATGATGATTTTAAAAACTATAATTCCTAGTCTAGACAAAATTTCTATCATATTTATTTCTCCCTTAATCTAAGAATTCTATAGCTTTTATATCTGGAGTAAATTCTATTCCTTTATAATCTGCAATAAGTTTTCTTTTGGTCTCATCTATAGATCCCTTTATAGAATCTGTAACACCAAATCCAACTTCTTTTCTTTTAATATAACTATCTTTAGCAAATATTCCTGCTTCTATATAACCAGCTATGCCATTAGTTATAATAACTGGTAATACTTTTTCACTAATTATACTAGAAATCTTTTCTGTTAACATGTTACAACTTACCTTTTGATATAGTTCTGTGAGAATAATTTAATCTCTCAAAATACTCTCATTATTATAATATATTTTTTAAAAATATTTTATCCATTATATTTAGTAAGCTGAACTTTATTATAATATTTCAAATATGGGGGTATAAGATAAGTGGCTGTTAATGATAGCTATTTTAAGAACTCTCAACCTATAGATGGTGGTTTACCTACAAATCTAAAGCCTCAATTTAATATACATAATGAATTTATGGCATCTGTTGGATTATATCCAAAAGATGAAATTGAAACTGCTAGATTTAGTAAATATTCAAGATTTGGTAGAGTATTAGATCAATATGGCAAGCTGAATGATTGCAGAGAATATCTATTTTTTGTAAAACCAGATCTTCATATAGCTGTCCCAAGTTCTGAAATTGGAATTATTAATACTGCAAATAATACCTCTAGTAGAGGAGGAAAAAAGAATATTTATAATAATAGTATATATAAATTAGGACTCTCTAGTGGCAGTATGAGTATTAATGGAGATAGTAATTCTGGTCTTATACTCAATCCTCAATTAGATAATAATTCTTATTTTAGAGAATTAATTACTTCTCATCCAAATGTAATAAGAGAACTTCAGAATTCTGCTCCTACATCAACCAATGGTACTAATATTGATCCATTTTGCCATTTACTTAGTTTCTCTGTAAATAGTTATTTAGAGATGCCAGGATCAGAAGCTTCTACATTAGATAATCCATCTACAGTATTTGGTACTTCATATGAATATCTAAAAGATGCTGAAGAAGCAGATGAAAATCCTTCTTTTTCTCTTGAATTTATGGATAATAAGTATCTTGATACTTATCACTTTTTTAAAGCTTATACAGAATATCATATAGCAAGAAAGAGTGGTCTTGTTACTCCACCTTCAAGAGATTATTATAGATATAAAAGATTACATAATACAATGGGCATCTATAAATTTATAGTTGCAGAAGATATGGAAACTATTGTATATTATGCTTATTTCTGGGGAGTGTATCCAACATCAAGTCCTAGAGAAACATTTAGTGATCCTTTATTTAATGATGGACTAACTTTCTCAGTTAGTTTTAAATCAGCTTTTATGGAAGATATGAATCCTATTATTTTAAGGCAATTTAATAATTTAATGGCTCCTATTATTAGTAGTAGGGGCATTGATAAAAATAAATGGTTACCAGTAGTTAAGCAAAATATGAAAGCTGAAACTTTATATGCTGCAAATTATGGTCAACCAGCAAAAGTTATTAGAGATAATAGTTTTGATGAATCATATCTTGGAAAAGCTAATCCTAAAAATGGTATCTATCCATCTGCTATGACTAATGGAGAATTACCTATTGCTGCATTAGTTGATGGTAGACAATTTGGAACCACTGCTAATAGTGTAAAAGAGGATAGACCACGATATAAATTAAGATGGTATGGAATACCAAAAGGAGCTTAATACTAATGGCTAAGAAATCAGTAAATTCAGATATCTACAACTTATCACAGCTTGTAGATGATGTAAAAAAGACTTTTATACCAGAAGAAACTGATGAGACTTTAGCTATTGGTACTTATGGATATATAGGTGCTCTAGAGTCTCATAGATTACAGACTCAAGTTCAGATGACAGGAGAATTGGCAAATGAGTCATTTCCATCTAGAGCTAGACTTGAAAGAAATGTAATCACTCATGCTATAATGGCAAATATTGAAGATATAAATGCTATTCCTGCTAAGATGACTACATATCTGATTATTAAAGAATCTGATGTAGATTATTATCTTGATAGGTCTAATATGACATTTACTATTGATAGAGAATGTCCTATTTATATTGGAGATTTTGAATTTCATTTAGAATATGATATTATTTTGAAACAAATTTATATTCCTGATAAAGATGTAAATACTTATGCTGCTTGGTATAATATTCCTGAGAAAAGAGAGGTTCCTACATCTTCAGTAGATCTTGCTACTGGTAATCCATATATTTCTCCACCTGCTATTATTAGGATTGGTAATGAGAATTATATTTATATTACCACTACAATTTCTCAAGTTTCTCATAGTACTGAACATAAAAAATTAGTAACTTCTAATATCATTGATAATAAAACTTTGAATTTTGAATTTGAAGATCAATTAGCATATTTTGAGGTTGAAATCGATGAATCAGATGATACTAAATATTTACAACCAGTATTTGAAGGATCAAATGTTCCAGATAATGCTTATTTATATTATTGCTGGTATCAATACATTGATACAAATTTAATTAGAATCAGATTTGATAGAAAGTCTTATATGCCTGGACTTAATGCAAATATTAAAGTCCTTATAAAGACTACTAAAGGTACTGAAGGTAACTTTGATCATAAAGGTCAGATTGCTGTAGCTCTAACTTCTGATAAATATGGGTATAAGAATATTCCTATTATTATTGATCCAGTAACTTCGTCTGCTAATGGTAGAAATAGAAAATCTAAAGAAGAATTGCAAGCTCTTATTCCAAGAGAACTTCTTTCAAGAGGATCTTTAACTACAATTACAGATCTGAATAATTATTTCTCCACTCTTGATACTGAAGATGGTAGAGTAGTAATTCAAAAGAAAATCGATAATCAGATTGAAAGAGTTTATTATGCTTATATGGTAGCTAAGGATAGTAATAATAATATTATTCCATCTAATACTATTGATGTAAGAGTAGGATTAGAAGATTTGGCTGCTACTAGAGTTCCAGGATCTTTATCTGATAGATATACTCTTAAATCTGGAGCTTGTATTAAACTTGATGAAAATGGGGTTGGATATATAAATCATGATCCCCTTCAATCATCACAAGAAACTGTTACTGCTGGAGCTACTGCTAGAGGAACTTTAGTAAAAGGTAGATTTAAAGCTAAAGTAATAGATGCTACAGTAGATAATGTATCTGCTGAAGTATTGGTAGATGGTAATTCTGCTGGATGTATAGTAATTCCTTCAAATTATGTACTTTATTCTAATTCTGCTGCTCCTATTGAAGTAGAAGATTATATGCTCATGTCTGTTGGCAAGAGATATATGTATAAATTTGAATATGTAACTAAACAAAATGATCCAGTTATTAGAATTCAAGATTCTCAGTTAGATTGTTTAGAATTTATTCAAGGATATTACTATATTCCAGGATATGAAGAAAATAAAACATATTTTGATTCAATACCAATTGCTTTTAGGGGATATGAAAAGAATACTAGAATTGTAGTATGCTTAGAATATAGATTAAATAATACACCCAATAAAGTTACTACTTTTAAAAATGGTACACTTTCAAGAGAATTAGTATCTAATAAAACAGAAGGAGACTTTGATGATATTGCTGCAGGATGTGGATGTTATACAAAGATCCTTTATGTAGATAATTATGATACTGATACTTTTGAAATTACTCAAGATGATTCCGAAAATTGGAATATTAATATTCTTCAGCCATTTGAAGAAAGTAAAACTATTGATATTTGGGCTCAGCAGGGTTTAGTTCAACTTACTGTCTATCAAACCGATAATGTAGTTACAAATAAAATTGGTATTTCTGAACTTGATATTTCTGGTAGTGATTTTACTAGAATTATTAAAATCGATGGATATGTAGAAGAGAAAAAACTTTATATAAGAGATCCAGAAGCATATGTAAGATATCAAACTCTTGTATTAACATCTAATGATGTAGAATATAGATATACATGTTATATTCCATCTCTTAATTGTACTAATATGCCTACTGTACTTAAAGAAGGTGATATAATAGAGTTTGAATATACTTATAGATCTCCTAATAGTAATCTTCAACCCAGAATTGATATTATTCTTTCTGAAGGATTAGAATATATTCCATTTTCTCATCAAATTTCGACAGAAGATTATACTTATTCTATAGAACCTATAGAAAAGAATATTAGAAATAAAGGATTTATTTATACTAATCCTTATGCTATAAGTATAAATGGATATCATTTATATTCTGCATTTTATATGATGTCTATGGATGAGAATCCATTCTTACACTATGAAGATGTAAATGAAGATTCTGATATTCAATTCATTGCAAATAATATTTATTGGAAGAGAGATTTCTTAGGAGAAGATAAAGAAACTTATCATCTTAGTATAGATGCTATGCAATCTGTACAAGAAGATCTTGGATTATTCCAAAAAGATGCAGATGGTAATACCATTTATCCTCCTTTAGTAAAAGCTGTTGCTGTATTCTATAGAGATGGTATTGCTTATAGATATAGAACTTTAAATCTTACTTCTTGGGATGAATCTACATTTAGTTTTAGATTTGAACAAGACTTTTATGCTACAGATGTTTTTGATAATGATAATAATATTAAAGTCGAAAATATGATGCCCATAAATGTAAGAGAAGATCTTGTATTCCAATGTAAATTTACTTGTGATTTTAGAGATTATAACATTAGCTGTGATGGTACATATAAAGAAAAACTTTCTGATTTTATTGCTAGATTTGGAATTTCTGGAACTATTGAAGATTTTTATTCTACTAATGAAAAGATTTTTAGTTTCTATGAAGAGGATGGGGAGATTTATCTTTCTATGAATCAAGCATTCTCTAAAGATGAAACTATTCTTATTACAGTAGATGGAACTGAATATCCAATTGTAGCTAGTAAATTTTATTTAGAACATGGATTTATGAATCCTAATACAGAAGTTAAAATTTATATGCTTTCTGGAATTGGTGATGGATATAAATCTGATATTATGAATTATGTACCATTAATCGATAGAGATAATTGGACTGTTACAAATAGATATAAAGTTGTAAATGGTGTTACAATGTATCATAACTATTCTGGTGTAATGGGTTCACAAATTGAACCTTATGGTACTACAAATACTGATGAAGATGGTAATAGTACTATGACATTAGAAGGTTATTATATTCATTCTGTTCCTGTATTGGGATATGATTATTGTATGGATGAGAGTTTAGTTCAAGAAGCTATAAATGGTTTAAATTATAGAAAATCGTATATAGATTATGTAATAGATAAACTTGAAAATTCTTTTGGAATTGATTTCAAATTATTTAATACATATGGACCTTCCCATACTTACTATATTATTAGAGATACTAATACTAATATGATTCTTGATGAAGAGAAAGAGTATATTGATAGAGTTAATCTTACTCTTAACTTTAGAATCAAATTACAATCTAGTAAGGACTCTTATACTAGAGATAATATTATTAGAGATATTAAAGAGTATATGGAAGACCTTAATGATCTTGGTGAACTTCATATTCCTAATTTAATAACTCAGATTACTAATAATTATAAAGAACAGATTGTTTACTTTGAGTATCTTGGATTTAATGAAGATTATGGCCCTGATATTCAGCATATTTATAGAGATGATGATAGTCAAATAGATATTCATATCCCACCAGAGTTCTTGAATGTTGCTAATGTTATAGATGATGATGGAACTTTGAGTCCTGATATTAATATCTATGTATCTGGTATGTAAAAACTTACATATAAATAGATTCCAAAGGAGAATTAATTACTATGGGACTTAGAGAAGATAGAAATTATCTTAAAGAAAGAAAAGAACTTAGAGCATCTCTTGCAGAAAATGCTAGAAAGCAAGAGATTGAAGATATGAATAATTTATATGAGGAACATTATAATGCTAAGCTTATTCATGAAGCTAAAGCAGATCAGTATTATGAATATAAGAAGGATGTAAAGAAGACTCTTCTTACAGAAGCACTTGGTAGAATTTATAAGGATTCTATTTTCCATATTTCTGATAGAGAAGCAGCTCTTTGTGAAGCACTTCTTGGATCTTATATTGAGAATACTGGTGTAGATACTATTCTTAAGAATATGAGATTTTCTAAATCTGGTCTTCTGGTTAGTATCTATGAAGCTGAACAAGAAGCTTTTGATAAAATTACTGATGGCTCAAATGCTGATGATGTAACTTCCCAAACTATTGATCCTAAGGCTATTGAAGATTTCTGGAATCAGATTGATAAAAATAATGATCTTGAAGATGTAACTAATATGATTCGTCTTAGAGTATCCAATGCTGAGGAAGAATTTGTCAATAAGAACCAGGAAGATAAAGAAGATATTAAGTCTATTCTTAAAGATACTGCAGAAAGAGTTCAGAATGCTAAAGCTACTAATGATAATGATTATTCTGATGCAGTGGAAGAATCTGAGATGAGACTTGCTAAGAATAAGATTTATCAGGTTCAGCATGAAAGCTATCATAATGTATTTGATAGAATGGTTAGAAATATTTCTGAGTCAGTGATTAAGAATGAAGAGATTAAGCAGGAGTTTACTCTTGAAAATGGTAGGCTTGATATGGATAAGATTATTGAGTCTGCTAGATGCATGTATACACTGCTTGAAATGGTTTCTACTCTTCAGATTGAGAAAGTAGATTCTGAATATATTGAAGCTGCTCTTAAATCTATTAGATAAAAATAAATGGAGTAGGATTTATTCCTACTCCATATTTTATTTAGTTTTACTTATTTTATCAATTAAATTTTTTACTTCTCTTACCTTATTTTTTCTATATTTATTTCTTTGTTTTCTATATTCTTTCTTTTTCTTTTTAGTTGTTTTTGGAAGTTCTTTATATTTCCCTTGATTATCAATTTTCCATTTATCATGCTCAACAATATATTCAAGCATTGATAATATATCTTTATTTCCTTTATAATTTTGCTTATGATAATGATATTGGATATGTTTATTTTCTATTTTTAATTTAGATATTCTTTCAGAATTAGCATGATATAATACTAAACCATATCTAGTTGATTCTGTAGTAATTTTCCATGCTGATGTAATATTATCAATATACATAGAATCGTCTTTAATATACATTTTCATATAATTCTGAAGAATAAATCTATCAATATCTTCTTTATCTTTATTATAATAACTTACAAGTTTAGAGCATCTATAGCAATGTGTATAACCATTTCCTCTAGCTTCATTTTTAGAACTAAAATATATTTTATCTTTATCTGGAATAGTTTTTATACATATGCAATCTTTATAATGAAATATATGTCTTTTAGAATCACCAATAATGGTAATACCCATAGTTTATCTTAATACCTCTTTAAATTCTAATTATAAGATTATCTGAGCCTACTAAAGTTACATTTACTAAGTTAGGAACATCTGGACAAGATTGTTCTAACTGCAATAAAGTATTATGTAATGCTACTACAACTCTAGTAAGGTAAAAATCTGATGAATTAGATGAGATTGTATTTCCAAATTTAGATTTATTAAAATTTACACTAATAATCCATCCTCCATATTGATCTGGAGAAAAATCAATACTATTAGCATTTAAACTATTAGTCAAATTATTACAAAAATCTGTTTTAAATTCTGATAAAGTATAGATATTGTTTCTAAGGTAAGAGATAGTAGAAGTAATATTATTTGATTCTACCACATTCATAATATATATACTCCTATATATTTATTATTTAATATCATCAAAATCAATATCTAATTCATCTTCATGAGTAATAATATAGCCAGTTTTTTCTGCTACTTTTATAATAATATCATTATAAAGATCTTTTCCAATCTTAGTAATTACATAATTAAGAAGATGCATACCAAGACATAAACAATCAATAATAACATCTCTAAGTTTCCTATCAAATCCTGCATAATATTTATCAAGAGTTCTAAATTTAACAAGTTGTTTTCCATATTCTTCATTAAATTCATCAGTTTCATGACATTTAATAATAGTAGTATATGATTCATTAAGAGTAAGACTATTATATTCTTCATCTTTAATCTTAAGAAATTTAGAATTATTATTAATTCTCTTTGAAATAAATTCAAAGAAATCATCCTTACAATTTATAAGATTACCAGTAGTAGTTCTATTTTCTTTATCAATTGTTTTAATAATCATTTTAATATTTCTCCTCTATATTTTTATTTACCTTCAATATCAGCAAATCCTTTAACAATTTCTTTTTTTCTTTCATCCCAATCTTTTCTTTGCATTTCACAAATAAATGCCATATTACATGCTGCATGCCAAAGAGCAGGAAGTCCAGATTCAGAATCTACAGCATCTTCATTATCCAAATATTCAAGAAGATGTCTCATCATTGCATCTATATATCTTCTTTTTTCTACTTTAGTCCAATTAGACGGAGAATGATACTTTTCATTACCATACATTCTAATTCTGGCTATAGCTCTAACAATTTCCATTGGTACTAAAGAAATTTGAAGTTTTCCTGTATCTGCTTTTGCATCAGTATTAGATTTTAAAGTATTAGGAATAGTATCCAATATATTTGAATTTTCCCATTTTCCATTAATATATATTTGTTTATATTTTGGATTTTCTGGATTAGATCTTATTGTATATTCTTTTATTGTGTCATCAATATAATTCAAATTGTCAGTACTGATATTATTCAATTTAATATTTCTCCTTTCTAATATTGTATATATCCAGTATTATCCATATAACTTATTGGATATTCTGAATTATAATCTTTTCTATGTGTTATTTGATTATAATGTTGTATAGATGTAACACAATTTAAATATCTAATATATATTTCTACTCTAGGTAATATAGAATAGTATTTATGTACTTCCCCATCTGTAACAAGATTATCATCTAACCATAGATTAGCATTAAACATATCTGTATATTTTTTACCTACATTATCCCAATCTGGTTTATTTATATGACGATGTAATCCTATTTCAGCTAATAAAGTATCTACTTTATTAAAATATGAAGGAGTTTTAAAAAATACATTAATACAAACTTGACAAGGAGTTTGTATAAAATTATTTAATTGTATTAATTCAGAATCTATTAATTTATGCATAAAATTATGATCTTCTGCAGCATTTGGAGAAAATACATGAACGAAACTTCCTCCTCCTAAAGCAATATTCATATAATTTTTTCTATTAACCATTCTGAATCTAGGACGTTTAGCTCCTTCTGGATCTTCATAAAGAACAATTTTAAAATTATAATAAAATAATTGAGATTCCATTATTCTTTTTCTTTCTATTATTTCATCCATTCTTTGTGGGGATAATTTAATAGAATCTATTAAATAAGCAAGTCGCTGATTATTATCTCTAGGAATAAAAGAATATTTTAATTCATATTCTTCCATTTTCATAGCTCTTGTTTTTTGTTTAGTCATAACTAGGAATACTCCTATTCTCTAATTATACAAGGGTTATAAAGAATGTAAAAAATAATTTAAATAAATATAATTAAAAATTAATGAGAGATATGGAATATCCATATCTCTCTTAAATATTATATATCCATAAAACTATCTGTAGATTGTTTTGACCAATTTATAATATCATCCAATCTGTCTGTTATATTTTTCTTTTCAGATTTTAATAAAATTTTATAAATATAAACATCAGTTGTTTGACCAATTCTATGAATTCTATCACATGCTTGTTGAAAATCTGCATCTCTATATGGAGTACCAAAGAATAATATTTGATTAGCTTCTACTAATGTGACTCCAGTGCTTAATGTTTGAGTAGTTGCTATCAAAACATCAATTGATTCATCAATTTTAAATTGATTTATTAACTCCATTCTATTCTTTGTTTCTCCAACTATAATAATATTTCCAATATTTTTATTTGATAACCCATTACTAATATACTTTGCAACTTTTAAAAATTGTGTAAATATTATAGTCTTTTTAGTATTATTTTTAATATATTCTAATATCTCATCGATATTTTGATCAAAAATATCAATATAACAATTAGTTCTTGCCTGTGGAAATATTCTACCTATTGCAGTACCCATTGCAGAATTTTTCATAAAAATATATTGTTTTTGTAAAGTCTCCAATTCTTTATATATAGATTTATCTTCAATATTTGGATATACATAATCTTCTAAAAATGTAGAATAAATCTTTTCTCTATGCTCATGTATTTGAGGTGTCATAGATTTAGGATCAGTACTTTTACAAATATAATCTATATAATCTTTAGTAATCTTTTTATCTGCAGATGAATACGTCTTAACTATATATTCAAATCTTTCTTTTAATAATTTATATTGAATTAATTTTTTATTATATTCTATCTGAAATTCTTCTATAGTCTTTTTCTTTAAATAATCTAAATAATATGGCTCTGGATTTTTAATAGACAAATAAATATTTTCAATATATTTATTTGGTAATTTTAATACTTGAGCTTTTGTTTTTTTATATATAACTCTATTAAATCTTTCTTTAACAACTCTAGATATTTCAGATGAATATTGATTAAATGCTTTTCTATATATTTCTGCAAGTTTTTCTGTAAAATAAGGATCGATCATTCTTAATGCTGGAATTAATTCATCTGGTGTAGATTTTATTGGTGTTCCAGACATCATTAAATTGTCAGTACAGTTACATTTTTCTTTTAATTTAATAAGTAATTTTGTTCTATTTGATGAATTATTTCTAAAATTATGACATTCATCTACAATTATCATATTATTACGATTTTTATTTATAATATCATAGATAGAATCTATTGATTCTTGATTTACAATAATATATTTAGGGTTTTTTGATATAGATAATTTGATATTTCCTTTTACATAAATATCAGCTTTCCATATATCATCATTTGAATATTTGGTAAAATAAGATTTTATCTCATAAGCCCAATTATCTCTTAATGAATTTGGACAAACTATAATAATTTGATCTTTATTTAGACATTCAGCTAAAGCTATTGCTGTTAATGTTTTTCCTAATCCCTGTTCAAATGTTAAAATATAACCATTAAGGTCATATTTGTCTTTTAATATAGAATATTGTTCAATAAATTCTTTTTGATAATCTTTAAGAATATATCTAATATTTTTTAGATTTGTTGTATCTGTAGGTTTACTATCCCTTTTTTCAAAATTAGATATCCATGTTTTATTATATATTCCTTTTGATATAGAATTATAATAGGGAAGATTATAATAATCAGATAGATCTTGAAATATTTTATAAATTTCAAGAGCAAAAAATAAATGGACACGAAGATCGACAATCTTCATATCTTTTTTATTTTTTAACTCTTTTTCCCATAAAAACATATCAAATGCTGAATATGTCTTATCGAATAAATTACCAATTCCTCTATATTTATACAATTCTTTTAATCTAATATAAAATTTTTCAAAATTTATTCCTTTTATTATAAATTGTTTATTCTCATAATCTAATTTAACAGACTGAAATAATGTACCAAATATACTCTCTATTCTACTTTTTTCAGAAGTATTTTTTGCTTCTAAAAAATAATTATATATGTATTCTTGTGAAAAAATACTCATTGTCTACCACCCTAGACTTCTTACATCAGAGAAATTACTTAATAATCTTGCACCTTGTTGTGCAATTCCACGTTTAAGTCCTCCCCAGAAGTCATTAACATAATCTCTAGGAATATTACCAAGCATTCTTCTACCCATATCTATTAATCTAAAAGGTTCAAATTCATTAAGATCTACTCCTGCCATAGTAGCTAAATAGTCCATCTGTGCAGTATTATTTAATATACTCATTCTTTTAGAAATAAACATATCGGAATAAAGATCTTTTAATGTAATACTTACATCTGCCGTATAAGGTTGACCCATTACATTCCATCTATCTGGACCACCTTTAGTAATAGATAAAGACTGTATAATACCGAGATCACAATTAAAAATAGATTTATATGTAGCTCTTACAAGAAATGGAGATTCATAAGAATTAGCTCTATTTCCTACTTGTCTTGGAGCCGCCATTGCTACTAATAATACAATAGGCATGTATATATTTAAGAATATACTTACAGGATCTGGATCAGGAGATCTTAATTTTAAATTAATATTATAAGATTTAGAATAAGATGAACCAGACCAAATTTCAGGAAATATGATCTTTCCACCAGATACAATAGTAGTTAATTCACTTGTTACTCTAGAAAGTAAATTTTTTCCAACTAAAGCAGAAGATAATTCTCCTGCAGCATTTGCAAGATTAGAACCAATATCAGTTACAGCACTTCCCATAGCTTTAAGTAATCCACCACTATCTTTACTACCCATAATAAATTGAATTTCTCTTGCAGTCTGAGAAAATCCATTAGCAGTTTGAGATATCATAGATTCTGTGGTATCATTACTAAAATCTTCACTTATAGAAGTTTCTGCATCTAAATAAAATGGTAACACACAATGAGTACCGAATATTTTAGTAAAATCA